>Ga0207906_1000264_pt1 | contig 26213 bp, 13 predicted proteins | sample LinPmetageLP37_FD_184050 | JGI IMG/M metagenome (GOLD analysis project Ga0207906, IMG submission 184050) | Marine viral communities from the Pacific Ocean - LP-37 (SPAdes) | ecosystem: Environmental > Aquatic > Marine > Oceanic | place: Pacific Ocean | collected 2010-06-16 | reverse complement strand
CCTGTATTCAAGAGCCGTATCTAAAATCAGACAGCCCATAGAAGCATTGTTCAGTTGGCTTATTGAGAAATCTGACATACAGAAAGCGAGCAAGGTCAGGTCTACAAAAGGTTTGACACTCCATGTATATGGAAGACTGGCCGCGGCTTTTATATCCCTAATTTTTTAACCCTTGATTCGCATTAGTAACTTTTACAAATTGAATTAATTTATGAAAACAATTAAACTACTTTTTTTTACAATATCATTATTATTTGCTTTATCAACAAAGGCTCAAATCACTAAAAAGAATTGGTTAGTCGGTGGCAGTGCTAATTTTTCAAGTACAACGGCAAAATTAACAACTAATACAGGTGAACTAGAATCAAAAGCTACTGGGTTTCAAATTGTTCCTAATGTTGGATACTTTTTTATTGATAAATTGGCTGTTGGAACTTCTGTTGGGTTTTCTTTTTACAATCCAAGTGGAGATAATAATAACAGCTCTGGATATTCTGTAAGTCCATTTGTAAGATATTATTTTTTAAATTCTGAAAATAGAGTTAATATTCTAACACATCTAGGGTATAGTTTTTCACATTCAAAAACAGAAAATGGGTTTAAGTCAGATAGTAATGGTTTTTTATTAAGTGCTGGCCCCGTAATTTATTTTAATAGTAGTGTTGGATTAGAATTAACTTTAAATTATAACACTATAGATAATAATGATACAAATTATTCAAATTTATTTTTAGGCGTTGGATTTCAAATACATTTAAAAAAATAACATAAAATTACGATAAAATGAAAAAGACAAAATTTTTTCTAATTCTTTTTGTATTCTTGATTACATATTATTCAGGTAATGCGCAAATAACTGCACAAATAAATAACGTTAAAGTTAATGGAACTCAAATAAGCAATTGTGGAACAATCGCATTTGGAGCAAATAACTCAGTAAGCTTAAGTTTAACATTAAAAATTATAAAACCCTCAACAACTAATGTTGGAGATTTTGCAACATTTAAACTTTACACTAAATATGATAGCAATAGTGATCCTATTTTTATAGATGGAATAATAGTTCCAAATAATGCTTTCACTCAAGGTACTTCTTGGGAAGCTGAATTTAGTCAAACTACTTTACAAGCATCAAGTATAGCAAGTTCAGGAAGTGTTTTTTATGGTGAATATGAGATTTCTGGAAATTTAAAGTATAAAACTTGTAATTACGCATTAACAAAACCAGTTTTTACTCTATCTTCAAATACAAATAGTATTCCGTGTGGATCTTTATCCCCTATAACATTCACAGTAAATAATATAAATAGTTCGCCAGGCACTTTATCTTATAATTGGGTTATTGGTACTGGTTGGAATTATAATGGAATTACTGCACCTACTAATTTAACAACATCATCTAATACATTAACTTTGGTTCCAACAATGTATCCACCGTCCAATATATCCGTTATTCCAATTCTTAGTAGTGTTGCCCAACCACAGAAAGTTGTGACTTTAAGTCTTGCCCCTTTTACGACAACTTCCGCTACAATAAACGGTAACACGTCAATTTGTGAACCTTCAACAACAAGTGTTTATAGTATTGCAAATCTTCCAAGTGGTTTGACAGTAACTTGGAGCTCTTCAAATACCGCAATAGCAACTGTTAATTCAACAACAGGCACTAGCACTACTGTAAATAAGGTTTCAAATGGTACTTTTAATTTAATTGCGAGAGTTACAAATTCTTGTGGCCAATTTGTAGATATACCTCAAAGTATCAGAATTGGTGGATTACCGAATTTCACTATTAATGCTATTCCTAATTATGGAGCACATGATTTGTATTTGCAAAATGAACCTATCACAGAAGATCAAGGTATAACTTCAGTAACATGGACTAAAATTTCTGGAAACGGACAAGCAGGAGGAAGTGGTCTAATAGGCTATACAGATGGTTCGCCAACTTCTACTTGGACTGTAACGGTAAGAATTACAGCAACAAATGAATGTGGTTCAACCTCAATAACTAAAACTTATACTGGTGGTGGTTATGGAGACCCTTGTAGGAAAGTATCTATAATTAAAGATAAAAACAAAAAAAACAATTTCATTGCTAAAGCACCCGCTTGTAGAATTGGTGATTCAACAATAGAAAAAACCCAAGAAATAATTAATATAAAAGTCTATAATATTTCTGGTAATTTCATTAAAGAATTTAAAACAGACAGTTTTGATTTATCAAATGTCAAAAAAGGTATTTATATCGTTAACATTACTACAACTGATGACGTTTTTTCATCTAAAATTTTGGTTGACTAATTTTAATTAATAATACAAATGGTTTTTTGAGAATAATATAATTCTTAAGATTTTTCCAATCATTACCGATTTTAGCTATAACGTAGAAAACTATCAGAGAAAAAAATGGCAAATTATTACCAAACAGACAAATTTTTGATTTTTCAAACCTTTATACAGATTTAGTGATAGAACAGAATGATTCTCAAGATGATGAACGTGGAATAAATAGCAACTAAAAGGCAATCGAGTAGACGGCTGACTACCAAAAGGTAGCCAGTGCGCCTCTCACACCACCGTACCCTTCGGCTTCGCTCAGGATAAACCAAGCGGGTCTCGTATACGGCGGTTCACCAAATTGAAGTTTGCTGCTTATTTATGTAATCTATCATTGGTTTATAACCTTTTCTTTTAAGTATAGAAAGGGTAATTGTAGTTTTAAGTATAGGGATTTGGGCTACTGCCCACCCTCCCATTCTTGTTCTACTCCAAGCATAAGCTTGTCCTTCTTCTATGCCTAATTGAATGAGGTTTTTACGTTTTCTTTCTAGCTTTTTCCAATCGTGCCAAATGCAATATCGTAACCTATTTCGCAACCATTCATCCAACTTTTTAAGTTTAGCATAAATGTTTGTTAATCGGTAATTATTCATCCAGCCCCTGCAAACTTGATTTAGTCGCTCGAGCCTTTCTAATAAAGACATTGGTTTGGTTTTCTTGGTCAGACTTTTAAGATTTCGCTTAAACTTTTCCCAACTCGCCTGTTTTACAACTAGTTGATACTGCCCTTTTATGCCTTTCTTATAAATTGGCACAAAGCCGTGTCCCAGTAATTCAAAATTTACAGGTCTGCGTATGCCACTCTTGGCCTTGTTTATAGGTAGTTTTAATTTGTCTCTAAGAAACAAATAAATACTATTTCCTATTCGTTTTGCCTCGATTTTGCTTTTAGCATAAATACTGAAATCGTCTGCATAACGCACATACCGTAAGCCTTGTTTTTGCATTTCTTTATCCAGAACGTCTAATATAATATTAGACAGTAATGGACTTATTGGACTGCCTTGTGGAATTCCTTTTCGGCGTTTATGGAGTTTTCCATTTATTGATATGGGAACTCTAAGCCATTTTCGGATTAAACGCAAGGTGGTTGGGCATTGTACTTTGTTGTAAATAAGTTGTAGTAGGATGCAATGGTCTACTTCATCGAAGAATCCTTTTAAGTCAATATCCACAATATCCTGATAACCATCATTGATGTATCGCTGGGCTTGTAGTACTGCTTTTTGGATGTTCTTCTGTGGACGGAATCCGTAACTAAAGGCTTCAAATTCGTATTCGAACTTGGTCATTAATTGTTGGCTTAACGCCTGTTGTAACCATCTTTCCACTACCGTTGGTATTCCTAAAAGTCGGGTTTTACCATTTCCTTTAGGGATAGTTACTCCTAAAATTGCTTGTGGTACATAGCTATTATTACAAATGGACAGCAGTAGTTCTGGCCTATTTTCCCTAATGTATTCAGGGAGTTTTAGATGGGGCATACTGTCTATTCCGCTTGCTCCTTTATTGCGCATAACTTGATATTCTGCTTTATAAAGATTGGCAGCTTCCAATACTTGGGCAATCATAGTTTTAAATCATTTGTTTACTCCTGTTGGGCTAAGACTGGGCCAGCGATGCCTCCTGGTCGAATTACAACGTAATTTAATGTTCTGTCCTTCCTCATCTGTGAGCCCTCTGTATCTTATACAGCTCGTTTCCCATAAGTACTATGACTTCTGCTGACTTCTCTACCTAACCAACCCGTGGTTGTAGAGACCTCCCCAGAGCCTGCCCCGATTTTTATCGGGGTAATGGCATCTTCTTTCACCCGGTTCCTGCCGTATCTACATATTTGCTCTTTTGGTATACGTTGGGCGTTACAATGATCCCGTAAAATCGGGACAAGTTATGCTTGCTTACCCAAGTGAATATGCCTCTGTATACGGTTTCTGCTTGGTTTATCCTGAGCGTAGCCGAAGGGTCAGTACCGAGTTTTGCAGTCGGTATTTGCTCATTACTCAATCGCAAATAGCCTTCAGTTCCAACCTCACGGTTAACAACCTTGCGACTTACCAATGGTTCAAAGCGTTACCCTTGCCCGTAAGGGACTTGCTCCCTCTAGATTAATTATTTGTCTTTCGGTAAATTAAAGACGCCCATGCTGGGCACACACACCGTGTATAAAAAATAGCGGTTTAAGTGCTTAAACGAAAATGAATTTTATAAATTTAAGGTCAGTAATAATCCGAAAAGTTAGTGTGGAAAATCCGCTACTTTTCATATACAAGACCGAAAGAATTTAGTATCGAGAAGTCTTTTATAGTAAGGAATTTACTTGTTTTCGATACACCAAATCACAGATTTGGCACTCTAACTGACATAAATTCCTTATCCATATATTTACGTTAGTTAATTTTGAAAAGCTCTTCTGGTGTAAATAACGCATTAAGTTTTTCAATATAACTTGGATGTAATAACGACAACCCATATTGATAGGATGCATTCATCCAACCAAATCCTTCTTGTGTTATATATTCGAAATCGGTTCCAACATTTCCATATTCTGCAAACACTTTATGCGTAGCTTCCACTACATCATATTTTTCAGGGATGGTACCATTATAATCCACGGCATTTTTAGTTATCATGAACAACCATCTGTAAATTAATTCCTGAGCTTCTTGTATGAAACCATAATTAATTAACCCTTTCCAAATCATCATTTGATGTGGTGCCCAACCATTTGGATAATCCCATTGACGTTGCGGCCTTTCGGGGCTAATTTCACCCCGGCTATCACTGGTACTCCCCGCTATCCCTCCTTTTTCTTTCAATAACGGAATTGCTTTTTCAACAAGTATTTGAGCTTGCTTTTCGGAACACAAATTTGCCCATAAAGGTGCTAAAGTAGACGCTGCAACAAACGTGGATTGTTTTTTTGTAATTACATTATAATCAAAGTACAACCCTTCTTGCTCATTCCAAAGAAATGCATTGATAGCCGTTTTTCTAAATTCAGCCTTTTGTCTCCAATAGGACGTAGTATAGGTTTCATAAACTCCTTTAAACTCATTACTTAATATGTCAGCAAAATCTGTTTCATATTTATAGAGCATGGCATTGAGTTCAACAAGATTTAAATCCGCACAATTACCTTCAATTCTGTAAGAAGTGTCATGGCCAGATTCTCTTACCGTTCTGTCATGAGTATAATAAATATCCAATGCGTCATTTAAAATAATTCCATTAGCGTAGCCTTTTTCATAATCTCTAACAGATAAATTCACTTTGTCTGCGAAAGGTTTAATAATAGAATCAAAATGACCGACTTCACACTCTGGCGGAAAGCCCAATCCTTCAGCTAAATATCTGTTTAGACCGTTTTCGGTAAGCCGTTTTCCTTTAACCATCCAAACGGTTTCATATTCTTTTATGGCCGTTTTAAGATGACTTTCCAACCAACTTTTATCTTGTGTTTTTTCAAAAACCTCACGAATTAAACTGGTATAAAAAGGAGGTTGTGTTCTTGTTAAATAATATGATCTGTTAGCATTTAAAATTTTCCCGTAATGCTCAATTTCATATTGAAAATTATCAGCCATGGCCTTCGCTAATTCCACTTTACCGTCAACTAGCAACCCTACAGATTCAAAATAGCTGTCCCAACCATACATTTCATTAAACCTACCTCCAGGAACTACAAATGGAACTCCTTTTGTTTTGCCATCAATTGATTCCAGCTTTAAAGCTAGGATTCCAGGTTTGTTGTTTATTGATTTAACATATTCAGGAGATATATTTTGGGGAAGTTGAAGCGCTGTAACAGGTAATTTATGTTCTAAAGACTTATAATAATTTAAAGTGAATTCATCTTCAAAAGGCACATAAATCCGAAGCTTTTCAGATACTAATGATTCATTTTTGGTGTCAGAAATAAGTTTTTCAATCCCATTTTCATCCATAGTTCTGGTTAACCCATTCCAATAATAATCCTTTATCATTTTTGAAACCCTGGTTACCGGTTTTTCTTCAATTACTTCAGTATTTATTGAAGCCATTAATAACCCTTTATTTTTTGCAATAACTAATTCTTGAAGTAAATTGGAAAGATGATAGGTTTCATTTATTTGATGGTTTTTACCATCATTGGACTGCAATTTAAAAGACTTCGGCCCTTTATCTTCAATGGTTATTTTCTTATCGCCATCGGTGTCTTCCTGTTCAAGAAGTTGTTTTAGGCATTTTTCAATATTAACATTTAAAATCATGATTCTAGCATTACTTTTTTCTTTGACATCCTGTCTATTAATAATACAAAGACAATTAATAATATCATAGGGATTAATAGAAAATAAAATGCTTTAGCACCACCTATACTTTCAAATAATTCGCCCACAATTCTTGACCCTAAAGTACCTCCTAAAGCAGAAAATATAATAATTAACCCGGACATAGGTGAATGCAAACTTTTTGGTAATGAACTAAGTACTGTTGAATTTAATAACGGATATATTGGTGCAATAAACAACCCTATTAATGGTAAAATAAACCCTAATGAAGGCACTTGGGATAGACTTGTAATTTCTCCAATAGCTTTAATATCTCCTTGTAATTGCGGCAGGATGTAAATAAGAATACCACCAGAAATAACCACACAACCTATTACTAAAATCACCCAATTAATATATTTGGTTAAAAAGCCTGCGACAAACCTACCTAGTGCTAATGAAAGTGCTAATATACTTGCCATCTGAACACTTAATACTGAATTAAAATTAAATATTTTTTTATTGAATGTAGGTAGCCATGTCATGATACCTTGCTCAATCATTACGAACAAAAAAGCTGATACAATAAACACTAAAACCAACGGAACGACCATTAATTTTAAAGACTCCTTTAAATCTTCTTTCAAACTAGTTCCTATGGCTTCAACTTTATATTCTAGTTTTGAGAACAATAAAAAGATAAAAGAAATTATTATAAGCCCACATAAAAGATAATATACATTTAACCATGAATTTTCATCTTCAGAATAGAAGGCAGGAAATAAAAAATATGCTAACGCAATTCCAACCATAAAAAACCCTTCAATAGAACTCATCATAGAATAATGTTCTTTTTTAGAATTTGTTAAAATTCCTACAAGAGAATATACCGATAGTTTTATTAATGCAAAACTTATCCCTATGGATAAAAACAAGACTTTAGTGTGAAAGAATGTATTACCGAAAACCATGTATAAGCATCCAAAAAACACAATCGCTAAGGCTGTTAACATCGCTTTTTTATATCCAAAACGAGGTAAAAAAGATGCTACTAAAAATGCGACTATTGCTATTGGTAAATCTTTAAAACCCTCCAAAACCGAAGCTTGAGATTCCGTTACTTTGTATACATCTATTGATTTTTCAATAACAATGCCAACACTGTTTAATAATATGGCAAAGACAAAATAGTTTAGAAATATGGATATTTTGATACTTAGGTTTTTCATATTATATATTTAGTCTTTAATGGCCACCACCTGATGGAATAATGGTATTATCTTCAAAATTTGATGCAGGTTCTTTTAAACGTAAAGCTAATACGCCGGAAATAATAAAAAATACGCCTCCAAATAAAATGGCATTTACAGCACTGTTTCCTAAGAGGTTTTTAACTATGGGTCCAAAAGTAATGGTTTGAATGCCCATAGGAATAACAATCATCATATTTAAAATTCCCATGTAAACACCTCGTCTTTCCTGCGGAACAATTTTTGACACCATGGAATATGGAATACCCATCATGGCTGCCCAACCTACCCCAAATAATATCATAGGTAAAATCACTAAAACAGGGTCTTTAATATTTGGTATGGAGAGCATGGCAATTCCCGTTAAAAACAGACTGAACACATACACCTTTTTTCCTCCATATTTTAAAGCTAAAGGCACTAATGCCAATGCCACAACAATAGTGGAAATATTATAGGTCGTATTCATTTTAGCGGCTTGACTTAGTGCTTGGGATTTATCAAAATTCATGGTTTCTTCAAACAAAGGCGCAATAAATTGCCAATACACAAACAACGCATACCACTGAAATAAATAAACGCCCGATAATTTCCACATAAATTTAGGCATGTCTTTAATAGCATCCATTATTTCAAAAAATGGCGTTTTAATTCTATCTGCAAATGGTAAGGCATTGTGCTTATTTATATCTTCCATTTCTTCATTGGATGGAGGGATTTCAGGGGTTTTTAAAACTGACCATAATATGGTTGATACTGAAAGTACGGCACCAATAAAAAATGAATAATACAACCATTTAGGAATAGAATCAGAAGCGTCTTTACCGCCGCCATCAAACCAATCTTGAAATAAAAATATGGAAGCATTGGCCAATACAATACCTGCCCCAACAAATAAACTTTGCATTTGATATCCAAAACTTAATTGCTCATTTGGCAGTTTATCACCCACAAAAGCACGGTATGGCTCCATGGCCATATTGTTTCCAACATCTAAAATCCATAATAGGCCAACAGCAAACCATAAGGTTGGACTAAACGGAAATGCGAAAAGACATAAACTCCCTATTAAGGCACCTATCATGAAAAATGGTTTCCTGCGTCCCCAACGTGGCGACCAGGTTTTATCAGAGATTGCACCTATAATTGGTTGAATAATTAACCCAGTAACCGGACCCGCTAAATTTAATAATGGCAAATCTTCATGATGAGCACCTAAATATGAAAAAATAGGGTTTACTGCTGTTTGTTGTAACCCGAAACTAAACTGGATTCCAAGAAATCCAACATTCATATTCCAAATTTGCCAAAAAGATAGGTTGGGTTTTTTAATCATTTATATCAGTTTTTAGGGTTATTGATTATTGGATTTTTGACTTTAACTAAATTAGGCTTGCTTTTGTCTATGTTTTTTAATTATTTACCCTCAATTTAATTATGGGTGTTTATGGTTATAAATCACCTCAAACCTATGGTAGTATGGGCACATAAGTATCTGCTTGCCATTTTATGGAATTTTCTCCTTGATGCGGACCATTTAAAAAGACCTTAAAATACCCCCTATTCTTATTTTTTTTAACCTTTTACAATTAGTCAACACTTTTAGGTTTTTTAAATACCAAGTTTTTTAGCTTCAAAATGGCCTAGCTCCTTTCCTTGTTTCAGTCCATTATCAATAGCTGCCCTATAATGAATGCCGCCATAAAGACGACTTATAGCTGCTTCGCTTGATGCATTATAAAATGATTTAAAGCTTCTTATTGGTAATCCAAAAGGTAATTCTGTATCGTCTTCAAAATAAAAATCTTCGCCAAAAATCTTTGTTAAAATTACGGACGCAGCACCTGATACGACTGAATGCCCACTTGTATATTCTGGAAACGGTGGCGTTTGTAAAATTGGCAACCAATCTGGATCAATTTTTTGATTTATCAATGTTTCAGGCCTTATTAAATTACTTCTATATTTTTCGTCCCAACAACTTATAAACGCATCTGCTATTGCAATGGAGGTTTTGGTATAGGCATTGACGGTTTCCTCGACATTTGAATTGGTCTTTTTTGAGGCGATTTTTGTAATTCCAATCCAATGTGCCCCAGGAGATATTTTTTTTGTTGCAAACATAAAATGTCCCCTTGTTACAGACACAAATGGGTTACAATCCCAAAACCTTGCAATAGCAATCTCTTCTGATTCATCACCGTTTTTTGTAATTGCTTGACTCACATTATAAACTTCCATTAACTCTTTATGGAATTGGCTCCCTTCCTCTAAAGAAAATTCCGGATGGCTGGCAGGTCTAAATTGTTGTACAGAATCCAATAAAAATGGACGGATTTTATTCCAATGTGGTTCAATGCCATCCATATATGATGGTGGTGTAGGTTGCCATCGTGACGGATCGTCCGTATCTACCGTAAATTTAGGCATGGTTCTGGTTTGGTTGTAATTGTCCTTATCCATGTATGATTTTATATGTTTAACCACCTTAAATGCGTAGGTTCTTGATTTATTAAACTCTTCTTTATTGGTGCTTTCCCAAACCGTATATAAACTATCCTGCAAAACCGACATTTTATCTTCGGAAAAAATAAGGCTCTTGCTAATTTCCATATGGGCTATTATGGCCGATAGCTCTAAATTGATGTTCTGGCCTTTATCTGCTTTGGGAATAGATTCAAGGTCGTTGATGGTGCCTACAAGTGTTTTGAATTTAGAACTTTTTTGTGTTAAAATTTCATAGGCTGCAATATTAGGGTACACAAAGATCCTACTTGCCACGGGTGGCGAAAAAATATCATGTATCTGAATTTCCATAACCTTATCGACAGATTTATGGAATATTTCGGGTGATATTTCAATGGTTTTGGCTGGCTTACTGCAACCAGTCAAACCAATAACCATTAGAAATAAATAAATTTTAGTTTTTAGATGTTTCATCTGCATATTATTTATTGTTTTTAAGGTCAGATGCAATGTCCTTTTTAAACATTTTGGTTGATTTATCATTATTGTTAATGGGCATTTCATTTTATTAAGTTTTCTAATTTTTTGAATTTAATATGTATGATTTACTATGGTTTCCTATGATTAAAAATTGATTGTCTTTTAATTTCACTATTTTTCTTCCACTAAAGTCTTTAGGCAAATTAAGAGGCTCAACCATATTAAAATTGCTCTTGTTAGAGGATGAAATAATGCCCCCTGGATTTGAAGAACTTTCCCCTAATTCAATAACAAACCCATAATAGTTTCCTGTGAAAATGATTTGATTATTGTCTATAAGCATATCTTCAATGGTGCTAAATTGTGCTTGTTTAGGTAAAGGTTGTGGTGTGAATTTAGTGCCATTATTTACATATATCATAGAGCGTAACTCATAGATATATTTGGTTTCTAAAATATCTGGTTCTTGTTTTTGAGTTAAATCAAAAACCGATTCAACTTTTGAGAAGGTATTGTAGTTTAAAAATTTCTTCTTTAAAGATGGTATTTGTTGAACCAACTTATCTTTTGATGCAAATGGCACATATGTTCCAAAGTAGTCATAAAAAATCAACTGATCCAACTGTCCATTCTTATCAAAATCATCCAAATACATTTTAACAGGTTTTTCCACAGATGCTTTCCATTTAAAATTAAGTCCTGTATTACCGGCAATGATATCGAGTTTTCCATCATTATTGATATCAGAAATCTTAATGACGTTCCACATACCATTGGTTTTATCTAAACCAAACTGATGTGTTTTATTATCAAATTTACCAGTGTTATTATAAGACAACACCATAATTGGCAACCAATCTCCGGCTATAACCAATTCAACATTCCCATCATTATCAAGATCAACCCATTGACTATCTGTAATCATTCCGTAGCGTCTTTTCTCAACAATTTCGAAACTGTTTTGTCCTTTGTTTTTTAGAATAAAACTAAAAGGTGATAGCCCATAAGCACCTGGAATAGACCTGTTTCCTATAAATAAATCTTCTAATCCATCCTTATTGAAATCATAACTTGACACAGAACCTCCATTAGTGGCTAACAGGTTTGAATTAAGCTTTGTAAAGTTGCCATTGCCATCATTAATATAAACTCTGTCTTCCAGCATGGGGTCACCTTCTTTAAAATCATTGCCACCACTTAAAGCATAAATATCCAAATCATTATCTGCATCAATATCAAAGGCAATAGCATCCACATCTTCATAAATATTATCCAATTGAAACGCTGGTGTATTTTTAACGGTATAATTACCATCATTGTTTTGCATATATAAAGCAGGAGCTTGATTTCTGGCACCACCAATAAATACATCTAGTAAGCCGTCTGAATTGAAATCGGCTTGAACAACCGATGGGCCTTCAATTGAAAGATTCTCTGGAATTAATGCTTCTCTCTCATAATCTAAATAATCGTTTTCCTTATGTTCATATTCAAACGGATTTAATTTAACAACAGGGGTCACTTTATAACTGTATTTTGAAGCATTCTCTTTTGATATATTAACAATCGCGTTTATTTTTACGTCACTGGCAAATGTTTGCGTTCCATCTTTCCAAATGACTTTTAATGAATCAATTTTTGTAATCTCGTTTAAACCGAAATGAACTTGTCTTGTGGAACTTGACATAAATCCTTTAATGGTTGATTGTTCTTTATAAAATTGTTTTCCTCCTGCAAACACATGCACTTTAGCTCCATTGGTATTTAAACTTTTATCTGCCTCAAAAAGATTGATTGATAAAAAATTATGCGCACTTGTTTGCGATGTTTTATTTTCTAACAGTGAAGCTTTTTCATTTAAATTATTAACGACTATATCTATATCACCATCTAAATCTAAATCTGAATAGGCGGCGCCATTTGAATAGGTGCATGTATTGCTTTGATCTACCAATGTTTTTTCAAATGCCAAATCACCTTGGTTTTTTAATAGCACATTTGGCAAGTTTAACATAGGCATCGTGTTTATCAATTGTTGCTCTAAGGCATCATGGGAGGTTTCTGTGTATTTGGCAAAATCCAAATTACTTAAGAAATTGATATAATCTAAATCATTTGGCCTTTTATAAATGCCATTGGTAATGTAGAGATCATTCAACCCATCATTATCATAATCCATGATTAAAGGCGACCAACTCCAATCTGTGGCATTTGTTTCGGTTAATAAAGAGGCATCCACAAAATAGTGTCCGTTATTTAATTGCATGTGGTTTCTTGCGTATTGTTGTTGGTAACCAAACGCTTTTTTTATTTGATTGACTTTATCCGAATCTTCTCCTCCAGATTTTAAAAATATATCGGCCTTAAAGGGCATCATATCCAAAGTGACTATATCTAAATTACCGTCATTGGTAATATCTGCAATATCTACGCCCATGGTAAATCTGGACGTGTGGTTAAAATAATCTCCACTCGATTCTGTAAATGTTTTGTTGCCATTATTGATATATAGATAATCATTTTCATGAAAATCATTGCCAATATAAATATCTGTCCATCCATCATTGTTAATATCTGAAGTTGCAATCGCCAACCCATAGCCCAAAGCACTGTTGTAAATACCAGCCTTTTCTGTAACATCAACGAATTTAGTTTGATTGTTTACAGAAATATTTTCATAAAATACGTCGCCTGCAAGTGCATCAGATTTTTTCCTTAACTCGGTATTACCGTATGAATAAGGAGAATGGACGGAATGGTTCATTAAATACATGTCCATGTCGCCATCATTATCATAATCAAAAAAAGACGCTTGCGTTGAAAATCCAGAAAAATTCAAACCATAGTTTTGAGCTTGTTCTGTAAAAGTATTATCTCCGTTATTAACATATAATTCATTAGAAGCTTTTAAACCTTTATAATCTCCAACTTTACAGACATAAATATCCAAAAAGCCATCATTATTTACATCTGTCATTGTTACGCCAGTTGACCACGTAGTATCTTGACTTATTCCACTACTTAATGTGATATCCTTAAACTTTAAATTACCTAAGTTTAAATAAAGTTTATCTGGTTTTTCATTGGCTGAAAAATAAATATCATCCAACCCGTCATTATTAATATCACCTAAAGCAACACCACCACCATTGTAGTAATATAAATATTCAATAATATTTAACTTACCGTTTGATTGTAAATCATTTGAAAAATCAATTCCTGAAACACTTGAATCTACATTGATAAATGCCGCATCTCCTGCATTGTTTTCAACAACAGTTTTGTCTTGCTTTTTTGAGCAACCTAAAATCAGTAAAAAAATAAGGCCTAGTTTTTTTATCATATCAATACTTGTAAACCTCTAACGAGTCGTTGTTTTTTGCAATGAATAGTTCTTTGTTTATTATTTTGAGGTCTCGAATCTGTCCGTTAACTTTTAAACCTTTTCCTTTTTGGTGATATTTAAAACCGGCATTCCCCAAATTCTCCAAATAGTTCCCAAAAGAAGCATCATACCTTCCAAATTCTGGCATCACGCCATTTAAATTGCCGCCCAAAATAATGTCTTGATCGCCGTCATTATCAAAATCAGCAGTAGTTATGGCATAAATTGGGGAAAATTGTGTTTCATTTGGCAATTTTTTAACTTCAAAACTAAAGTCACCATTATTAATTAGAATGATTGAGCTCAATGTATTAACCTCTAAAACAATGCTATTATCCAATTGTTCTTTTGTGAAAATATCCTGAATGGCAGCGTCTTTAAACGATTCATAATCTGGATACTTTTTACTTAAATATTTTAATTGGTCAACTAAATTGTGCCTTAACGCATAAGGGTATTCTTTTCCGTTTTTGGCAGTAAATGCTAAAATGGGGTCAGAATAACTGTTTCCATCATAGTCACTTACGTATAGTTTTATTGGCGAAATTACAGTTGCTTTAAACCTACTGTTCAATCCGTGGTTTCCAACAATTAAATCCATATCGCCATCTTGGTCCAAATCGCTTTGTTCAATTGTGTTCCACCACCCTTTTAAATTTGATAATGGGTTGTTTTTAGATTCTGTAAAGTGGCCATTTTGGTTTTCAAAGACCCTAATTCCCATAAACTCGCCAACAACTACTAAATCTTTAAAGCTGTTTTTGTTAATGTCTATAAATAATGCATCGGTTATCATGCCTAAATCTTTAAATTCAGGAGCTAGTTCATTCGCTTTTTCAGTAAAATTTCCTTTTCCGTCATTAATGAGTAAAAATCCGGAACCGGGATATCCATAGGCATTTGGAATGGTTCTTTCACCAACAAAGAGATCCAGATCATTATCATTATCAATATCGGCCACCGTAACCGTACTACTACTATGATAGCCTGTTAAGGTTGGTAATATTTGATTTGACAGGGTAAAGTTTCCCTTCCCGTCATTCAAATATAACTTATCTAAATAGTTAGGGCTGAATTTTGAGAACTCTACACCTCCACTACATACATAAAGGTCTAAATCGCCATCGCTATCGGCATCAAAGAATACACTTTCTGTATCTTCAGCGGTTTTATTGCTTTCAAAAACCGTTGATTTAAGTGGTGTAAACCGGTTATTTTTTTGAACGAATAGTTTTGAAGCATTACTTTTTGAACCACCAATGAATATATCTTGTTGGCCATCATTATTTACATCGGCAACAGCCATTTTTGGGCCTTCGGCACTTCTCATAAATGGCAATAATCTCTCAACATTAAAATCCACATAATTGTTCTCTTTATGGATAAAATCAATAACACCTTCGTTTTTAGTGAAAAGATTTAAAGTGTCTGGTTTATATGATGGATATTGGGCAACTAAAGAAGCATTTTTTTCTTCTAATGCAATGGTTTTATTGACTTCTACATTAAACAGTTGTGTTATTTTACCCGAAGGCCATGTAACAGTTAAGGTTAAACTATCTTGGTCTTTAAAGCCAAAGTTAGGTCTGTTATCCATTGAAGACTGAAAGCCTCTAACGGGTTGTTGTTCTAAAAAATAAGTGTTTGATTTATTGCTTAATTCTAACTTGGCTCCAATAGCGTTTTTATTTAAACCGTCTCCTTTTAAAATGACCTTGAGGTAATTATTATCAGAATTTAAATTGTTTTGATATACAAACAAAGGCATATTTACGTTATTTACAACTAAATCCATATCGCCATCATTATCTAGATCACCATAAGCAGAACCGTTTGAAAACCCTTCAGTATTTAATCCATTGTCTTCACGCTCAAATTTTAAATTGCCTTTGTTAATGTAGGCATGGTTTTTTACTTTGTTTGATGGAATGATGTCAATGAGTTTTTTATAATCAACCGTATTCTTATTTATAACAGACTCTATAACCTCTTGATTAGAAATGTATTTTAAATAATCTTGATTGGTCAAATCTTTATAGATACCGTTGGCGATAAACAAATCTTTTAAACCATCGTTGTCCATATCAAAAAATAGCGCGCCCCAACTCCAATCTGATGCTTCAACACCACTGAACCTACCAATTTCACTAAAGGTTAAATCTTGGTTGTTAAGTTGCAACATGTTTCTTGTAAACTGATGGTAATAGTCGTTTTTTAGGTTGTACTGGTACTTGTTCCAATCTTCAAACGTGGTTACGGTTTTTAGCCTATCGTATTCACTGGGAAGCATCTCGGTGACAAAAACATCATTATATCCGTCATTGTTTATATCGGCAGCATCAGCCCCCATTGATGCGCCACTTATTGAATTTATTGAGGTTGTTAAACACTCTTTAAAGGTTCCGTTTTTTTGGTTTATGTACAAATAATCCCTTTCAAAAAAATCATTTGAAACATATATATCCTGCCAATTGTCATTGTTCATATCTCCAACGGTTACTCCTAAACCAAAGCCTATTACACTACCATAGATACCTGCTTTTTCACTAACATCAACAAATTTACCATCCCGGTTTTCAAATAGCTTATCGCCGCCTAAGACATCTCTTTTGGGGCGTTCGTTTTTGGTTAGGTTAAAACTGCCAATGGCTTGATAGGAATTGTTTAAAAGATAAACGTCTAAGTCTCCATCTTGGTCATAATCAAAAAAAGAGGCATGTGTTGAGTATCCTTTATCATCCAGTCCCAATTCCGCAGCACGTTCAGTAAATGTTAAATCGCCATTGTTAATAAAAAATTCGTTTTGTTTGTTATCTCCTTTTACATCACCCGAATTACAGACATAAATATCCAAAAACCCATCGGCATTTATATCTACCATGGAAACCCCGGTTGACCATGCTTTTGTCCCGGCTACATTGGCCGTTTCCGTAATATCCTCAAAATGAAAATTTCCGTTGTTCAGATACAATCTGTTTTTGTTTAAATTGGACGTTAGGTAGATATCTTCCAAGCCATCATTGTTAATATCCCCTATGGCAACACCTCCACCGTTGTAAAAATTTCGGTATCTATAAACATTAAACTCGTCCGTTGATACTAAGTCATTACTAAAATCAATGCCCGTTATTTCAGTAGGCAATAATTCAAATTGTGGTTTTGTTTCCTGAACCGTTTCTTCTTTTTTACTGCATGAGCATACAATAGCAAGCAAACAAATAATATAGGTGTACTTCATTGTGATGGTATTATTTATTTAAGTTTTTTAACTTATATGGCAAATCTTCTATTAATACAGAGACATCTCTATCTGATTCTTTTGCCAATTGAATTTGTCTATTCCCGTCAACCTTGACCAAAATATCATTTTTCACTTTTATGAATGGATTTCCGGGGAACCACTTCATTAAAGTATCTTGCACTTTTGGAAGTAACTTGTCTGCCAATAAATCTTTGGCCCAAGGTGACCAAGCAACATACGAAAATTTAACATCCATGGCTCTTATAATATTATCTGGACTGAACTTGGCATAAAACAACATTCTTATCTTTTCTGTGGTTTTGGTTGAATCTTGCGGATATAAGATAACTTGAACATAATTATTTTCTGGACCATTTGTTACCATTTCTTTTTTATTTAGGTCCCAACATATCTTAAAAAAATCTTTTTTGGTTTGCCCAAATTTCAAACCATAAAAAATGCCGTTGTTTTGTTTGCCACTAGCCATCTCATTTTTAACCATTTTAGTGTATTCTGATTCACATGAAAAAACCGTAAGCATTAATAAAAAAAATATCTGTTTAATTAAGTTATTTAATCTCATAAAATTTTAAACTATCGTTGTTAATTGTGGTTAATAAATAATTTTTATTATTGATTTTACCCCTATTAAAATCCCTTATCTGACCTTTTATATTAAGCGGAACTACCTTTTTAAATTCATGCTTGTCATCTCCAAATAATAACCAACCTTGTGAAGCATCTTGTCTGCCAAATTGAGGTTTAACTAAATACTGGTTGCCACCGAAAAAGACATCTAAGTTTCCATCGTGATTGACATCAAAAACCTCAATGGCTTCAACGTTTGAATATTGAATCTCATTTGGCAATTTCTGTTCGATAAAATTATTGTTTTTATTGATAAATAAAGTGGTGTTGATCTTTTTAACATCTAGCTTAATGGCTTTTTCCAATTGTTCTTTAGAGAAAATTGATTGCATATTGGCATTGGCATAGTCTTTATAAAATAATAGTTTTTGTTTTAAACTGGCAATTTGCGAAACAAGTTCATCTCTATCTACAATAGGATAATACTTATTGTCCTTTTTATAACATATTATTTGTTCAACGGTTCCGTTATCATCAAAATCTGAAACAAACATTCTTAATTCGTTTTTAAAAAATGAGTTTTTCCCTTTATTGCCTGCTATAATATCTGGATTTCCATCATTATTAACATCAATAGCTTTAAATGTTTTCCAATAACCGGATGTATCATCCAAACCGTAAGCTTTTGTTTGATTTGATAATATACCGTTTTTATTTATAAAAATTGAAATTGGCATCCATTCACCACTTACAATCAAATCCTTTATGCCATCATGATTCATGTCAGCCCAATCTGAATCAGTTATCAACCCAATATCATTCAATGTTGGTTGACTTGAAAACTCAAACATGTTATTTCCTTTATTTTCTAAAATATAGCCGCTTGTTGGTATCCCATAGGTTTCAACTTTAAAACGTTCTCCTATAAAAATATCTTGATCACCATCTTGATCAAAATCATAAACTGAAACTGTTGACGAGCTTATGGGAGATTTAAATGGCAATGAATTACGGCTTAAGGAAAAATTCTGATTACCATCATTAATATATAGTCGGTCATTTAATGAGAAATCATATTTTGAAAAGGATTTGCCTCCACTACATACATATAAATCCAGATCACCATCATTGTCACTATCAAAAAATATAGCATCGGTATCTTCTGATTTTGAGTTTAATGCAAATGGTTTTTGTGTTTCTATATACGTAGTGTCGTGTTGTGAAATAAATAAACTTCCTGATTGACCTTTGGCACCACCTATATAAAAATCCGGTTTGCCATCATTATTAATATCAGCACTTGCTATATTGGGTCCTTCATTGTTAAACATTTCAGGAAGCAGTTGTTCCCTATTAAAATCAACTGCGCTATTTTCACGGTGAAGAAAATTAAAAATTCCACGCGTTGCAATTAACGGATTTTTGAAGTGGTTTTTTTCAAGGTTTATATTCTTGTTTACCGCATTAGGTTGGGGCTGAGTAAATGTATAGCCCTTATTGGTTTTTAAATTTTCATGCTTGCTTTTTGTGCCGTTGGGCCAACTAATAATTAAACTGTCAACTATTTTACTGGTATTGGTTCCAAAGAGCAAATGAGGAGAAATAGAACTTTGAAACCCTCTGGAAGGAAAGTTTTCTAAAACACCATACCATTTGTTATAATATATTTCTGCTTTGGCCCCAATGGCATTTGTATTATGTTTGCCACCTTTTAATGTTAAGGTGATGCTTCTTTGAGAGGTCGTGTCTAACTGGTTTTCATAAATAAACGCGGGCATATTTACGTTGTTTATAACTAAGTCTAAATCGCCATCATTATCAAGATCTCCATAAGCACTTCCATTACTAAAACTAGGTTGGGCCAAACCCCAAGCTACGGATTGGTCGGAAAATTCAAAATTACCATTATTCTTAAAGGCTACATTAGGCACAGCCTGAGAGGGCATTAGGTCAATTAATTTATTCATGACTTCTTTGTCATTTTGAATCATATCTTTAATACGTTCTTCATTGGCCATATAGGTTAAATAATCACGGTCCAATAAATCTTTATAAATACCATTGCTAATAAAAATATCCTTTAATCCATCATTATCAACATCAAATAAAAGCGAAGCCCAACTCCACTCTGAAGCTGCTACATTTGAAAATCTGCCAACTTCTAAAAAGGTATTGTTACCCATGTTCCTATGAAGGGCATTTCTGGAAAACTGATGGTGATACCCATTTTTTTCGGCCATATCATATTTATTCCACGACTCAAAAAGGGTTTTGGTCCGTTGTCTTTCTATGGTTTTTGGGAGCATTTCGGTTACCATAATATCGGGGTGGGAATCATTATCCATATCTGCAGCATCGGCTCCCATGGAACCCATGGAAATTGATTCCATTTGATTTTCCAGATTTTCCTTGAAAGTACCATCTTGCTGATTGATATATAAATAGTCCCTTTCAAAAAAATCATTGGAAATAAATATGTCGGGCCATGAATCTTGATTATAATCGCTTACGGTAATTCCCAACCCAAACCCAATGGCACTGGAATAAATATGGGCGTCATTGGTTACATCAATAAAATGATTGTTATCATTTCGGAGTAATTTGTTACCGCTTGTTGTGGGTTTATTTCTTTGATCTTTGATAAAGTCATAATTCCCAACGGCTTTAATTGAATTACTTAACAAATAGCAATCTAAATCTCCATCTTTATCATAATCAAAAAAATTAGCCTGAACCGCCAACCCAACAATGTCCAATCCGTATTCTTTTGATTTTTCCGTGAAGGTTAAGTCGCCATTATTAATAAATAACTCATTGTGCCTATTACTGTTTTCACTGGGCGGGCCAGCTTTACAAACATAGATATCCAGTAAACCATCATTATTGATGTCTACAAAGGTAACCCCGGAAGACCAAACATTTTTACAGACCACACCGGCCTTATCCGTAATGTTTTCAAATTTCCAATTGCCCTTATTTAAGTACAATTGATTATCCACTAAATTCCCTGTAAAATAGATGTCCAATAACCCATCATTATTAATATCCCCTAGAGCTACCCCCCCACCATTATAAAAATTTCGATAGGTATAAGGGTTTAACGCTTCTGTATATTCTAAATCATTTTGAAAAGTAATTCCTGTGGACGTGTTTTTTAAAGAAAAAAGGCGCTGTTTAGGGTTCTCTTTACTACAGGATATTATAAAGTAACTTGAAAAAATAAACACCAATAGTTGTTTCATGTTATTTGTCTGATACCTTTTAAAAAAGGGATACTTTATAAAAGCACCCCTTTTTATTCACATATTATTAAAATTTACAAACTAGTAACCAGGGTTTTGTGTTAAAGTTCCGTTACTGGCATCAATTTGTTCCTGTGGAATTGGGAACACGTTTCTAAACGGTGCAGAGGCCGTTTTTTCCCACCATGAGTCATTGTATTTACCAAAACGGATTAAATCTTGACGGCGTGTTACTTCCATGAACATCTCACGTCCACGCTCTGCCAAAAACTCATCAGCAGTCAAAGACGTTAAAGCCGGAACATCTGCTCTTGCTCTAATGGTATTAACATCGGTCAATGCTACGTTCCAATCGCCGGCTACTCGAGCATCTGCTTCAGCACGGATTAAATACATATCTCCTAATCGAATAATTGGATAGTCATTGTCCATATCATTTCTTTGTCCTTGACGGAAACTGAATTTACCTAAACGAGCCCCGCCTTTTCTTGAAGCATTTGGCTCAAGTTCATTAATTTCAACAGTGTAATCCAAGGCTAAATCATCACCTGTAGCTGCATAATCCAAAATCACGGAACCTTCATAATCTAATTGTGGCCCAACTATAAAATTAGCCGTTTTACGTTTATCGGCACTATCATAAGAATTATAGAAATCTTCTAAGGCCGAATATCCATTCCAAGGTTGTTCTTGCAAATTCCAGGTGAACTGACTTGAATAGTGCAATGTCATTTGTGCAAAGTTCATGTTTAGACCGGACACATTATCATAAGCTATGGACCAAATAATTTCAGGATTATCTTGGTTATTAGGCGCAAATACCGCGGCATAACCTTCAAGAATTTCCGGATCAGAGGCTACACTGGGTCTTTTACCCTCATTGGGCACAGAACATCCATCAGAGCATAACACATAGCCACCATTATCTACAACGTATCCTGCCGCCACCGAAGCCTCTTCATATCTGGCTATTCCTGTATAAACTTCAGCATTTAGATACAATTTGGCCAATAACCCCAAAGCTGCAAATTGGTTGATCCTGTAAGGCATTTGTGCCGTACCTAGTGGGCTTGTTGATAAGTCCATACCAACAACATTAACAATGCCTAAAGCATCTAATAATTCATTCTCTACAAAGTTAAAAACTTGAGCTCTTGTTGATTGTGGTACATCCCCACCAGCTTCGGTAATGATTTTAACTCTTCCGTATAAATCTAATAAGCGATAGTAAAAGAAGGCGCGTAATGCCTTAACCTGTGCCGTTTGATTGGCGTCTAAATCTCCTGCTCCTAAGGCTGTATTACAAGCTCCAATGGCCGCGTATTGAGCGCCCCATGTATCTCTTATTGGGCCATTAGAAGGACCATAGGTATGTCTGTGTATATCCAGCCAGATACCACCATCATACCAGTCTCCCCCTTTTTGGGTTACCGCCATTTCGTCTGTTGATACCGATTGAACTCCAAAGTATCCACCATGATTGGCAGAACCCGATTCCCTTAATTGATTAAAGGCAGAAGACACGGCGTCACTAGGACCGGCCCCGCCACCGTTAAAAGAGGCAAAATCTGGTTCCTCACCATTAAACTGAGAACCTACTTCGCCTACCAACGTCTCATCTAAATTAGTGCACGCACTTACCGCAAGAAGAGCACTACACATTAAAAGTAATTTAAAAATATTTTTCATTGTTTAATTTTTTTTAAAAGTTAACATTTACACCAAACGTAATGGTTGTTGAAGAAAAATAATTATATCTTCTGTCGATACCTGGTGCTAACGGATCAGTGGTCCCTCCTAAGAAGTTACCATTATCCACAGCACCTCTATCCACTAAAGAGGGTTCTGGATCTGCGCCCGTGTAACCTGTTATCGTAAATAAATTTTGAGCACTTAAGGACAATCTAATATCTTTAAGGTATTTATTGTTTTCGGCAATATCAAATGTATAGCCTACAGAAATATTATCAAGTTTGAAAAAATCGGCTTTTTCAACATACAAGGAGCTAAATTTAGCATTTGTAATTGCAGGATCGGCATATTTAGTGTTTACAAAGTTATAAGAACTTTGACTACCTACCCGTGGCTCATAGAAAACCCTAAAGTTGTTAACTAAACTATGGCCAAAGGCACCTCTAAACAATGCGTTCACATCCCAATTTTTATATTTTAGGGCGTGGGTCCAGCCTAATTCAAAATCTGGGATACCATTTCCTAATTTTGTTAAATCCCCATCAATAACCCCATCGCCGTCGGCATCAATAGCGTTACCAATAATTTGGGATGTTTGTGAAGCATCTGTGTTCCCATCACCATTGACATCGGCAAACACTTGACTGCCATTTACAACTTCACCGGTCCAAACAGCTCCATAAATCTGGCCAATCTTTTCACCAGGGGCCACCAAGACTACATTCGTATCATTTTGCCCAGGAGCACCTAAGTTACCTCTTAATGTTGTTTGATCAAATGAGTCTAAGGTAGTACTGTAACTTGACAATATAATACCAGAATTGTAGGTGAAATCATCACGCTTTACAATATCATAATTTAAACCTAGTTCAAAACCTTTGGTAGTTAATTGACCACTATTTCTAATTTGATAGTCACTTATAAAAATCGTGTCTGGTGGTAAATCAGCAGGGTCAATTTTTTGTCCAAGTATAAAATCGGATACTTTACGGGTATATAAATCTAAAGTTGCAGATAAGCGCCCTGCATTAAACTCAAACCCTAAGTTTGTTTCAGCCTTTTCTTCCCATTTTAAATCTGGGTTAGGTTGTCTATTAGGAACAGAGGACAACAAATTGCCTGACGGGCCATAACCGCTTTGCGCAAGTCCAAATTCTGATGGTAACGATCCCGTAACTCCATAACCTAGACGCACTTTCAATAAATCCACATTATCTAATTGTAGATATTTATTTAGGTCAACCCCCAAACCAAATGATGGAAAATTACCCCACCTGTTATTTTCCCCTAATTTGGTAGCACCTTCCCTACGCAATGAGGCATTAAAATAAATGGCATCGTCAAACGTCGCATTGAATCTGCCAAAAAACGCAATAATTCTTTGTTCTGGCGATCTATCACTGTTGATTTCTATTTGCCCGGAATTAATTTGATCTTGGGACCACTCTAAAGCATCCAAATAGTTTAAGCTATCATTAGGGAAATCTCCCGCAGATAAGAAATACTTATAATAGGTCTCTTCTTGCCAAGAATAACCGGCCGTAAATTTTAATTTTAATTTATCTGAAGCATCTACATCATAGTCTCCGTAGAATTCAAATAATTTAAACTTGTTTTCTCCAGTGGTTAATCTAGCCAAGCCTTTACGGGTTGGGCTTGTGGCACTGCCCCTAAATAACGAGGTCGTTTTATAATATTCTTTATTGGTGTATTTTGAGGCTTGCTCAGAATATAAAGTATTTAATTGAATGTCATCTGTAAGTGAATACTTTAAGTTGGCATAGTAGGTAAACTCGTTACGGCTACCCATGTTGGTGTTTTGGTTAATGATTGATACCGGGTTAAAACTATCAAACAAACCAAGTGTTTCAAAATAACCTCCATAAGGATCTGCGTTGTACGGATACGGAGAATCCACACCATAAACAGGGGCTGTAGGATTATAAAGAATGGCATAACGTAAGGCTTCGTTAAACCCGAATTCAGAATCTCTGTTTGTATAAGAGGCATTAAAATCAATTTTTAATTTATCATCCAACATGGTCGTTGAGGTTTGAAGTCGGGTATTAAATTGTTTAAATCCAGATTTATCTAAAATACCTTGTGCATCTCTAAAGTTTGTTGAAACCCTGAAGTTTGTCCTATCAAACCCTCCAGATATGGCAACGTTATTAATGGTTGATATTCCATTTCTGGTAACCAAATCCAACCAATTAGTCCTACTCCCTAAATCAGTACCACCGGCAGCGGCAAATTGGTTTCCATCCAATCTATCAATAGTATTATAAATGGTAGCCATGGCTACAGATCCATTGTAAGATACTTGAGCAGTGCCTGGTTTACCTCTTTTAGTGGTAACAATAATAACCCCACTTGAACCACGAGACCCATAAATTGCGGCGGCCGAACCATCTTTTAAAACAGTCATATCAGCAATATCGTTAGGGTCAACGTTATTTAAAGAGGCTCCAATGACACCGTCAACAACAATTAACGGTGATGAGTTTGACCCAACCGTTGAAATACCTCTTAAACGAATCACAGCATCTTCATTAGGATTCCCTCCTTTATTATAGATACTTAAACCCGCTACTTTCCCTTGAAGCAACTCTGCCGGATCATTAATGGTTCCTCTGTTAAATTCTTCTTCGCTAACTTTGGTAACCGCAGAAGTAATTTCTTTTTTAGTAGTACTACCATATCCTACTACTACAACTTCATCAAGTTGTGCAGCGTCTTCTTCTAAAGTAATATTGATTGTACTACGACCACTAACTGCAACTTCTTGAGTTTTATAACCTAAGAAACTGTAAACAATTGTCGCATTTGCATCTACTCCATCAATTGAGTATTTTCCGTCAAAATCTGTTTGAGCACCTTTGGAAGTACCTTTAACAATAATGTTCACACCAGGTACTGGTCCAGAGGCGTCAGACACCACACCACTAACTGATTGAGCATAAATAAAGCTTCCTAATAGCATAGCCAGTGGAAGCAACATCCTTTTTAGTAATTTGTTTTTCATATTGAATTGGTTGATAAATTAATTTAATTGAGTTTAATTGAGTTAATCTTTATAAATCTTTTATTAAGAAATCTGACATTTTTAAAATCATGTTAACGAAGTGTTAACGAAACAACGAATTTTAATTTTTTTATGGTGAAAAAAAAATAAAATGAATAAAATATCTCTTTTTTTCATCGAAATCGTTTTCGGTTGTTATAATATCAACAATAATACACTGTTAAAATAATTAAAACTATGTTTTGAGT
>Ga0207906_1000261_pt1 | contig 26474 bp, 38 predicted proteins | sample LinPmetageLP37_FD_184050 | JGI IMG/M metagenome (GOLD analysis project Ga0207906, IMG submission 184050) | Marine viral communities from the Pacific Ocean - LP-37 (SPAdes) | ecosystem: Environmental > Aquatic > Marine > Oceanic | place: Pacific Ocean | collected 2010-06-16 | reverse complement strand
TTGATCTATAATCTCTCTAGCCTCTTGATCGGTTCTTCCTCCCGCCTTAAACACCTGGGCCGCCTTTTCATAAACCTCGTCCGTTGGTTTATATTTTCTAAAACCATTAAGAAGATTACTTTTATGCTCAAAGATCTCAAATGTATTACTAGTGTAGCCTTCTAATCTTTTTTTAAATAATTCTTTTAATTCTGCAGGTGCATCTTTTCCTTTTTTTACCCCACCGGCATGTTTATTAAGGATATCTAATAAATTATTAAACTCGGCTCTACCGGCATTTAAATTAGAGATTAATTCTTGCTGTGCTTCTGTAGAAACATTTTTCATACCTAACTTACTTAGAAGCTCTCTTAATTTTTTAGGATCAATATCAGTTCCCATATCTCCTCCTAAGAGAATATCATTTACTTCTTTTATAAAATTATTTTTTTGAGATTTAAAACTTTTATCGGCAACTTCTTGAGCGACGGGAAATATTCCATCAATAATTCTGGTAATATTTTTAGTAATCTGAGTGGCTCTATGTGAATCTCTTACTTTTAATCCTTGTTTTAACATTTCAGATTTAAAAACTTCTTCTGGTAAGTCTCCACGTGGACTAAAGGGAGCTCTAATATATTTATCAATCCATCTTTCAAATTTGGAACTACTGTATGCTAAATCTTTTCCTCTTTTAGCCAGAGCTTTTGCTGTCTTCCCTACTCCAAATACAAAAGGTGTAGCCAACAAAGATTCTGAACCAAATTTAATTCTGTTCAATAATTTTCTTGTAGCCTCATCTCTACCAAAACTTTTTTCTCTATCTAATTTGGTTGGGCCACCAAACATATCTCCAAAGCTACCTATCTCGTCAGTATCAACGACAAGACCTTCTCCCCCTGCTCCACCTGTAACAGCTAAGGCAAATCTTTTATATTTAGCTTTTTTATTTAATTCATTTACTTTATTAAGGCCTGTTCTTAGTTTAGCGGGACTATAAGTTTTAGCTATATCTTTTGGATCCCCTGTTTTATAATATTTTTGCCCTTTACCAAATTCTGCGTACTTACCGCTTCTCTTAGCCCGAAGAGCTTTTGAAGTCATATTCCTAGCTGCTTTATTTGCTAGTTTAAATCCAATACCACCAGGTACCGCTATTTGTGTAAGAGCTTCAGTTAATTTTCCAATAGTTCTTTCTTCTGCTATTTCTTCGAAAGGATTCATTTTATCGAACCACTCTTCTACATCTGCAGCGGTATCAGAATCTGCTCCTAAATCAATCAGCTCTGCGCCAAGTGATACGATTCCTTCTGGTATTTTAATTATTCCTGATGCTAGACCTGCACCAAAAGCTTTATACCAACTAGTTTCATTACCTTGTTCCGCTGAATTTAGGGAGTTATCGTAAAGACCCATTTAGTCTCCCTTCTATTGTTTGCCTTTAATGTTTTTATATTTCTCTTTAAATTTTTCTTTTCTAATAATCTCTTCTAACTCTGCTTTAGTAATTGCGCCAGGGTTTTTTCTTTTTTGAGCCATTAGCCAACCTCTTGAAGCGCCTTCCGGTGGTTCTTCTATTAATTGTAAATTTCTTTGAAAGGCTTCATTTTGTGCCTGATCATATGTTAGGTCTACGTCCGAAGCACTTACAGTAAGTTTCTCTTGATTATTTCCACCTTGAGTAACACTCATGTCTTCATCTAATTCTACAAATCTAAAACCCTCACCCTTATTTCCAGTTAATTGAAAGACTACATCATTGATATAGTCATAATAAACAGCCCCTGCGTTACCTTTTCTACCTTCAGTTTTAGCAAACTTAGCTGTCTCTTTAGGCTCCTTTATTTGTTTCTGAGTAAAAATGGATCCTGTAGTGTATCCTCGATCACTAAGCTCTCCAGCTTTTTTCCATTTCCAATCGGCTTGTCTCTCTGCTTGATATCTAGGAAGGCCCTCATTTCCCATTATGGTTATAGTTTCTTTTTTAATTTCATCATCTTGCCAACTATCCTTATCATCAAGTTGCATTTGAATTCTATGTGCTTTTTGTTTGTTGTCCTCGATTTGCATTTCCGTTTCCCATTTTTGTTGTTTGTTTAGATTTTCACTGTCTATCTTAGCTTGTAAATTAATAGTTTCACGGTCTAGTGCAGATTTTTTGTCAATCATCTTCTCTTCCCATTTTCGTGAAGATGTTAGTGCAAGTTTATCACTGGCTGTTGTTCTCTTCCCTATAGCTTCACTTAGTTCATGCGCTGCTTTTTTTTGTCCATACTCATATTCTCTCTCACCATATTTCTCTTCATCACCCTTAAATGCTTTATAGCCTTCCATTTTAAGGCCTCTCTCATATGCGGCTTTGTCCGCTGCTTGTCTTATCAACATCTTATTGGGATCTTCTAAATTAGAAATCATATCAGAGAAAGAAGTTGAGCTGGCGATTTTTGGTCCCGCTGCTAATAGGTAAGAAGTTAATGGATCCATTCCTCCATAGTCTCCCATCGCTTCTCTTACCTCACTAATGGATCTTCCTAGATTAGCTTCTTGCCCAACATCAGCTTTAGGGAATGCTATATCTTTATTGGCTTGTATTCCCAACAATTGATTACCATAGGTTGGTCTCTGAAACTCGTCACTACTATATCCATTAGCTGCATGAGTTCTCTCTACAACACCACTCATAATACCGCTACCGGCATTGCCGCCTTTTCTAAACATTGGTCTTTTAAAAGTTCTCATTATGCTGTGTTCGATCCCATCCAGTTTAAATTTCCAGGTTGATTAAATGCTCTGTAAATTCCTGCTATTGTCGCTCCAGCTCCTAAGCCTGTATTTAAGGCAGTTGGATTAGGTGTTTGAGTTTGTTGTGTTTGACCTGGGTAACCAGCAATTAATTGTGTTACACCAGTTCCATAAGCTTGTGCGGAAGTTAATGGTTGGTTCAATTGCATCTTCGCTAAATTTTGAGAAGCTGTTAAACCTGCTTGATCTTGCGCTTGATTTAAACCACCTAAAGTTGATAGTGCTCCAACATCTTGACCTAAGAAACTTTGATTTTGACCAGCTAAGTTAAATTGATTCATCATAGCTTGCTGTCTTAAATCCTGTGCTTGCTGAAACCCTGATTGATTTAAGCTCGCTAATAATGCTGCCCGGTTCCTGTCACTAGTTGCCCCGTACTCTGCTAATTGAACTCCTTCTCTTCCACCACCAAATGCACCTGCACCAATAGCCTGAGCTCTTAATGCGGGCAAACCTTTTGCTGCTTGGATATCAAAATCTTGCATCGTTGCATCAATAACATCTTTTTGATATGGAGATTCAAATTGTTTGTAAGCCCCTGGCGCCGCATAGCCTGCTGCTGTTTGAAGATAAGGTTTGTAGGCACCTATACCTGACTGCGCTAATGCTTCAGCTTGTTTTTGTAATGCATCTTGACCAGCAACAAATTGTGGTCCAAATACTTTACTTAAATCCGCTCCTTTGTATTGACCCGCTGCTCCGGCAAGATCACTTAAAAATGTTTTCCCTGCCGCTTCAATAAACGGTGATGGTAATATTCTTGTTTCTTGTACTGACATTATCCTACCCTACTCTCCAATTGTTTCATCTTATCGTATAATAGTTGAGCACCTTTATTGACGCTTCCGCCTCCCGCTGCTCTTACTGCATCTGCAGTAAATACAAATTCGTTGTTAGATAACATCGCTGGGACATCATCTGCTTTTTCTTTTACTCCAACTGGAGGAATAAATCCACCAGTATTTCTAAGGTCTAATTCATTGACCCCTGCTTTATTCTGTCTAACAGGTAAGTTACCCATGATGCCTGCTGCCTGAGCCGTGTCCCCAGCATACAGTCCAACTCTTCCGCCAGTCGCGTATTCAGATACGTTTGTTTCTACAAATGTATTTACTTCATCATCAGATGCATCAGGATTTGTTTTACTATAATAGTCTCTTAAATAAATTTTTAGTTTTTCTGGATCTCTTTTGGTTGCTTCTATCTCTTCTGGTCCCATACCTGAAGCAGCTAAGATACTTCCTATTGCTCCCAGAGTATAACCACCGCCAGGGATTTTACCCATTATACTACTTAAAATTCCTTTGCTTGTTCCCAATTTACCTGCTGGTCCAATACCTGCACCACCAAAAAGAGCTCCTCCAATTCTTGATCCAATTCCTGCAAGTCCTGAAAAAGGACCCATACCCATTAGACCTGCACCACCAAGACCTAATAGAGCAGCTTTACCTAAAGGAGATTTAACAAATTTTTTAACTCCTTTACCTATAGATTTTACTAAGCTTCCTAATCCGTATTGCTGTCTGGGTTGTTGCATTCTTGATATTGCCATAATTTTGTCTAAATTTAATTAAAAAAAGCAGGCATAGAAATCCTGAATATAGCAGTTTATTTGATTTTTTTAGAGTCGTCAACAGGTTTCGCAGGGGCTTCGCCCTGTTTCAAGTCATCGAGAAATCTTCCACAATACTGATACTCACCTATATGAGTAATATAATCTGTTACAAATAGATATACTTTACCACCTAGTTTACGCCATCTTTCACAAAAACCAAAGTCTTCACCAAAATAACGTTTAGTTTCTGGCTCATGTAACGTATCAAATAGATTATAAAAATTTTCTTTTTTAACTTCTTTACCATTCATATTTGTAGGTTGAAATATCTCTAACTCAGGGTGAGCCGTCATAAGATCAGTAATTACTTTTCTTTTAATTAACATACATCCTGTAGGCGCATGGGTAGCTTCTATTAAACCTTTATCTACTATTATCTCGGCTTTCTTTTCTAATTTTATCGGGAAAGTATAACCAGCTTTAGCAAAATCATTGGCATCTGTAATAGCTCCATCTTTTTGATGAAGTCTGTTCCATGCTTTTTCCCAACTGAAGCTTTTCATTGGATAAGGACAAGATATGATATCTTTATCCGCGGCCAACATTTTCTCTATGGTACTAAACTTAAAATCAATATCAGAATCTATAAATAATAAATGAGTATATTTATCGTCATGATTTAAGAACTCAGCTACGCAGAGATTTCGTCCTTGGGTTACTAATGAAGATTTCATTAAAGTAAAACTAATCAACATATTTCTCTTCATACATTCTTGTTGCATCTTCAACACTGCTTGACAGTAATGCATAGATACATCGCTATGCACCGGGGTGCATACCATTATTTTATGTGGCGAACGTCCTAAGTTTATATTAGTTATATTAGAGTTTTCACTGGCGTCTTTTTTATCTTCACCATTAAACCATATAGGCTCATTTGGGTATTGCATCTAAAGCTCCTTTTAAAAATGTTTCCCATTGTCTACCAATTTTATTCCAACTGTAATAAGAATTAGCATAAGCGGATTGACAATCTAAATGATTAGTAATTTGAGTATCGTGTAATGTTTTAGCTGCAGCTTCAATACCAAATCCAAATTTAGAAGCTAAAGCTTTGTAGTCTTTGTCTACCGGAATATACATCGGAAACTCTGCCCCTGTTTCGTATAAAGCTCCTAGATTAGTTGTGATACAGTATAAACCAGCGGCCATACATTCTAATAAGGATATACAAAAAGTCTCTTCAAAAATACTTGGATAAGCATACATATGATATTTATGGAGGTTCTCTTTAATATAATCATTAGACTTGTAGCCAATATAATTTACGTTAGGTAATTTTTTAGCTTGCTCATACAGAGCTTGATAATGTTTATCATTTTGTTCATAAAAATCTTTACCATATACTTCACATGAAGAATAAACATCTAAACTAATTAATGGATTCTTAACCAATTGCATCGCTCCCAATAAAACTGAGAGTCCTCGCCAGGGGGTATTTTGATGAATTATTTTTATCGGTTTGCCCAACTCATAATGCGGGGCTTGTTTTATTTTATCAACACCGTTTTTAATAACCACTGATCTTTCTGTGGGTATATCAAAAAACTGTCTAAACTTTTCATAAGTCCAATGGGAGTTAAAAACATACCAATCATATTTTTTATGATTGTTTTTATCCTTGAACCAAGGTGCCAGATTCGGTTGATCATATGAATTTTTCTGCCAGAGAATATTCATCTTAGTGGGATGTAATGGAATTTTTTCAGGGACGGAGGTAGTTATTTGTACTTGATCCAATAATTTAGGATCCACGTACTTTATTAAGTATTCAAATTGTAATTCTGTACCACCCTTAGGGTTTTGGTTTGTCATTATTTGCTAATACTTTCTGCATTATATTTAAACCTTTCGGTGAAACTTGTACAGTTACATCAGAAACTATATCAGGTCCTTCTTTCTTTTCTTTATGAACTTCACCAGTTCGTGTATTTCTATAAGTCGTTATAGTAGTACAATCTATTTTATATACGTTATCCGTTTTCATTCTCTCGTGTTATTAAAGCATAACTTATCAGGCCTTGTATTGTATTACTTCCTGTGGCTGCCTGTACAGTTATAGCATCACCTGCTTCTAAATTCAAGCCTTGAGGTGAGGCATTCACTTGCGATTTAGCGGGTAAATCATCTCGAAAAAATTCATACTCAGTGCTTGAATCAGATGAGTCAACTAAATTCATATTTACCACAATAGATGATGATGCATCGTTGTTTGCACAATATACACTTTTAACTATAATTACTCCATCAGTAGGACAAGTAAGCACCGTATCTTTATTTACATCGGCTTGTTTAAAACCTTGATTTTTATATTGTATAGTCATTATGATAAAAAGTAATTAAAAGCGTCTTGTTCGTTTTTCATATCTTGTTGAAATGAAAAATTTAATTGTTGTTTCATATTATCTAAAGATTCTAAAATCTGTCTTTGATTATCGACATCATATTCCTGTTTAGGTTCAGGGATATAACTAGTTATCTTAGCCATTATGTATATTTTGCAAATATTTTTTGTTTTTGGGCGTCGCTAAGTGGCCGACCTGTTTGTTTTTCCCAGAACTCAATAAACTCGTTTGGTCTAATATGGGTGTCTTTCTTACCTCCCCACCATTTAGTATCATCTATGTTTTGTAATTTTGGAAAAATAATTTCAGGGGCCACACCCCATTCTATTTCTTTTAAAGCTTTTGCTTTTTGGTCTGCGTTCATTCCAATTGGTACTATCATATCTGACAAAGTATTTCCTGTAGAAGCTCTTCCAGACATTTCATCTTGCTGTCGGTCTAACCATTCCTTTTCAGTCATACTTGGATTATATCTTTCCATATCTTCAAACTGTGTTGCTCTATAGTCAGGGCTCATGGTTTGACCTGGTGGTCCACTTGGTTTATCCATTAACATGTCATCTAAATTATAAGCTCCACCTGTTATTCTATCTAAATTGGAAGCAGGTTTATTAAAATTGTTCCACGGTCCGGGTGCATCCATGTTGCCCATCGTAGAATGTTCATCATAATTCATTAAATCATCAAACATGGTATTTTTCCTAAAAGTATCTGCTTTTGGTATTGCGCCTAAAGTACCTGGTGTACGGTACTGAGCTAATGCTAAACTAGCCATTGGACTATCCATTCCTTCAGGTATGTAAGCTTTTTGATCTTCTGGTTTAGTTAAACTTAATTTATTAAACTCCGACATGTCTCTAGGTTTTCTAAATTTGTTTGCAATTGAATTTAGTATTCCCATTATTCCAAATGGCACTGCCTCTCTCGTTTCTCCAAAATTTTCTTTATCAGTATAATAACCCATCTCCCCTTCTTGATTTGGAGTTATTTCTCCAGTGATTGGATCTTTTATTCCTCTTAATTGATAATTTTTCATAGGATCACCCCATGCAGGTAAACCTTTTATTCCTCTGTATCCGGGCGCACCTCTACTAAATAAATTTCCAAAGAAACTTGGTTGGCCATAAGACTTGTAAGCAGAAGCCATATGTTTTCTTTTATAAGTTCCATCGGGTTGTTTAACTTCCATCCATTCAGGAAGATCAGAATATTGTCTAGTTCTTGGACCAGGTGCACTTGTTGAATGCATCCTCGGATCGTCTGGGGAAAGATTTCCTGTATAAAAATCTTTCGTCTTTTGATCATGAGCTTCTTGAATTTTTTCATTCATCCAATTAGACTGCTGAGGACTACGCCCTGGAGCTTTTCCTGCAGGACTGAAATCTCTAGTATAGTCTCCTTGATCATTTAAAGACATAATTCCATCTGGACCTGTATTAGGACCATTCTTTAACGAACCGTGTAAATCTTTTTTAACTAATAAATCTTTTTCTGCTTTTGTAATGTAAGCTAATTCTGTTTCAGGATGATCTGGCCCTGATTTCCATTTAACAGGAACACCACTTACAGTCTTCTGGGCGCCTAAATAATTTCTTGCAGGTTTACTGCCACCTTGCATTTCATAATTGATTCTTTTATCTACCGTCATTATCTTCTTCCGTCCGCCTGTGCGTCTAATCTTAATGTTCCATATCGCCAAGTTTCGCCGGTGGCGTCATTAGCAATATTAAGTGAAACCAGTCTTCCTCTGGCTCTTGTATCTACCTTATCAGTACTTGAGGTAACTGTAAAGGGTCCTAATGGAGAACTAACGGCTGTAGAATCGGGATAAGAACTTACATATAAAGTAACTTTTGCATTACCAGATAAGTATTTAAAATCAGGTAAAAATCTTCTAACTGACATAAAATATTCTCCATCTCCTCTAAAATCTGCAACGCCCGTTGATGAACCCATCATATTTTTTCTTGTTGTAATATCATAATCTCCAGATCTAATGTAGGCATTAATAGAAGTAGTTCCGGCACTCGTAACTTGATCAGTTCCTTCTTCTTGAGCATAATACAGGCTCGCCCCATATTTATTTGTAATTCCTAAAATAGATGGAAATACAGGGGTAGAACTTGCAGTATATTCCGTTGCATAAGGATTACTAAAGACAGTTGCATCTATCCATGTTGTTCTAGAAAGAGAACTTGTTGTCCACACATTCTCCCCATAATTAAAAGTTGCACATCTATCGATTTGAGTACTGCCTTCTTGAGGATAGAAAAAGTTTATCTCATTATATAAATTATTATGTCCTGCTGTTACCAATCTATTAGCTGAAAAATTAATTCCCAGATTATTTCCATTACTATTAAATACAAAATCTTCAACTAAACATGGTAAGTATTTAACTGTACCATCAAATTTAAAAAACCCGCCTGCATCACCCATCCAATAGACCGCTCCATCAGCTGCAACTGCTGCATGTTGACCAATACAACCGCAATTAGTTCCAATTAATTTAATACTAAAAGTAAAAGGTGGCCCAACAAATTGAGCAAGATAAGCCGCTGTATCAGTTAAAATTAAAAGATAATCTTTCCCTGTAACCGCCGCTCTAATTTCATTTCCATTATCTAGTCTAAAAGTCCCTGCTGTATTAGTTGCAGTTGGTGCATAAGTATTTAAATCTTCTTGGTCAGAGAATCTAATAAACATTGGATCTTGAGTAGTGGCATCACCAATAGTTGTTTCTGTTCCTAAATGAAATAAATGTCTATCTCTATCTGAGACAATAGTCATAGTAGAGGCGGTAGGATTACTTGTAGTTACATAAGAAGTTGTGCTTTGAGAGGCCCTAACTGCGCGCGGGGTTGCTGCCCCTGCATTCCATGTATACGTTTTTCCATCCGTAATGGTTGCAACTAAGACTTGACCATAGTTATCAAGACTCCAGCTTCCTGGCTCCAGAACCACAGAACTTGTTGTTCGAGCTGTTCCCCATGTTGAACTACCCCATAAATAAGTACCCCAACCATAACCTAATGTTTGAGTAGTAGGTCCAACTGTTACATAGGGAGTAACCGTTGCGGCACCAACAGCTGTCATACCGGCGCCAGTCTCATTACTTGCTGCGGTGACTTCAAACCAATCACCACCAGAATCCACTGTTATAATTTCAAAATTTTTTTCTAAATCGGATGCAGTATAAGTAGAAGCTCCTGTCACGGTTACTGCAGTTATTACTACATATTCCCCTTGGGTTAAACCATGAGAAGCTTTATTAAATCTAACCGTGCTAGAACCATTTGTAGTAGTTAGAGTAAAACCTGTTATTGCTGTGTCGAGAGGAGTAATATCATAAAAGGCATCACCATAGAAAAGAAATAAACCTTTATTAGTTCCAATTGCTGTATATCTCTCACCTGCTAAACTTGTAAAAGCATGCTGAGCTCTTGCCGCTCCAGGTAAAATATCTTGTGCGGCAGTTAATTGATTCCAGCCGCCTATCTTTTCTGGTAAGCCATATCTAAATCTAACAAAATCGCCATCTGTCCATTGACCTTCGGCCCCTGATTCTGTGGCTTGCTTGTTAAATCCTGGCTTGAAGTTTAATTTTTGTAGCATATAATAGGTTATATAATAGTTTTTTAAAGAAGGAAAGCACCAATATAATGTATATCTTATCAATGCACCTAGGTCATGATGGAGCCTATTCAATAACAAAAGATAATGAACTTATAGAGCATTGTCAAATTGATAGATTTACAAAACAAAAAATGCAGTCGTATATAACAGGCAGCTTACTATACCATTTAAGTTCTTTAAACATACGCTTCGACAAAATGTTAATTACAGATTTAGAATATGCAGATAATAACATCGACAAATGGTGGTTTAACACTAATTTAACAAGATTTGATTTAATACATAAAAATACTGAAATAGTTTTTAATGACACTTTAAAAAGTAGACATCACCATTTATGGCATGCTTATTGTTCTAAAGTAAGTTTAGGTTCAAATAAAAATTATGCAACTTTTGACGGGGGAGGTGTCTATATTCCTGAAAAAAATTTAATTGAATCGGAATCTATTTATGATGAAAATTTTAATTGCACTTACAAAGATTCTTTTGGAATAGGTTTTAGTTATGATCGAATGACGGCTGCTTTATTTAAATTAACTAAACAACAATCCATGGGTATGCATGGAAAACTTATGGCACTTTCTCAATATGGTAAAAAAACAGTTTCTTTAAATCAAGATTTTATACTTACAGAAGATATACATGATTCAAGATCACAAGATTTTTTATATAGCTTTCAAAAAAACTTTGAAAAAGAAATTGACGAAATAATTCCAAAAGAAAACGTTAACTACTCTGGTGGATGTGCCCAAAGTATATTATGTAATACAAATTATTTATTAAATAAAAATTTTAACATTGATCCTCTATGTAATGATTCTGGAATATCACTAGGACAGTTAAATCATTTTTTAAAGGGAGATATAAAAAAGATAAATGATGTTTATTTAGGACCACAACCCGATTATCAATTTCTTGAAATATTGTTTAAAGATTTTAAAATTGTGGAAGCAGATAGCAATAAAGTTTCACATATAGTAAAAGATACTCCAGTAGCTTTGTTCCAGGGTAGATCTGAACAAGGTCAAAGAGCTTTGGGTAATCGTTCTTTATTAATGAACCCCTTTCATAAAGATGCTGTCTCAAAAGTTAACACAATTAAAAAAAGAGAATGGTATAGGCCCTTCTCTCCAAGTGTAACTGAAGAAGAAGCAAATAATTATTTTTACATGGAGAATAAAACATCTCCGTATATGTTATATGTTTTTAACCCCAAACAAAATTTACCTAGTGTTTCTTCAATAAATAAATTAAGTAGAGTGCACACTGTTAGTAAAAAACAAAACAAACATTATCATGAATTGTTAAGTAAAAATGATGGAATGTTATTAAATACAAGTTTAAATTTCCCTGGACATGTTGTGGTAGAAAATTTATATGATCTTAAATGGATCATGGATAAATCCCCTTTAAATTTTGCTTGGTTGCCTGATGTAGGAAAATTAATAAAAAAAATATGAGCACGTATAAATTAGAAAGAAATTTTAATAAAAAAGTCCCTGACTGGCAGACTATTTTAGAAAACTTTAATTGGTCCTTAATTAATAAAAAATTTACTAAACACATAAGTCCAGGTTTTTTTGTATCGTTAGACGCACATCTTATAAATGAAGTAAAAGAATCTTTACAAAAACTTGAATGTAAAACCGCACATTTGTATATTAACACATGTGTTGGACCAACTTATGGTAAACACAAAGATGATATAGACGTTTACTTTTGGCAAGTACAAGGAATAGCAGAATGGATAATAGACAACCATCGTATAATTCTATCTCCCGGCGATTTAATAACAGTAAAAAAAGATGTATACCATGAGGTAATACCTAAAACTCCAAGAGCTGGTATATCGATGAGTAAAATATAATGCACAGATTTGACCCTTTCGATCAAAGTTTTTATGAGTATGAATTAAAGATTACGGATGAAGAAATTATTCAAATAGAAACCATGTTGAAAACAATAAACAAAGCAGATGGATTTACAATGCGAACCACTTTTGATTCTATTAATGTTTTAAGTCTACCCCTATTAAAAAACTTAAGAGAACAAATTATAAAAATATTAGATAGACACAACCTATTGTTAGATAATAACTGGGCACAGTTATATAAACAATCAGAAAGTCATTCGGTTCATGCTCATGGCCTTGTAGGTAAATCAGGAATTATATATTTAAAAAGTAATGCGGCTCAAGAAACTATTTTTTACAGCCCATCTTTTGAACCTTATAAATATCCTTTTAAAAAAAATCATTTGTTGTTATACCCCTCTCATATACCTCATGAAGTAAAGGTATTGCAAGAAAATGAAGAGAGAATTATTATAGCTTTTAATACAAGAAAAATATGAATACAGGAAAATTTGAAGACGCGATAATGGTTTATCATAAAATGGTCCCTGATTTATTTTGTGAAAAATGTGTGCAGTATGCAGAAAAAATATGCACAGAAAGATTAGCAACAACAGGTGGGGATAAACAATATAGACATGTGCTTGGAAAAACTTTAACGCAAAAAACTGTTTCTGAACAAATATATTTTAAAAAAGTATATGATGAGGTTTTTGCTTTTTATCAACAATATAAAATATTTTTTTCACAAGTTGCAGCAACACGATTAACACAAGTTGATTTTTTAAAATATATCCCGGGAGGTAAATATCTTTTTCATACAGATGATGGAGCTGCTTCACCCAGATCTTTAAGTGTTATTATTAATTTAAATGAAGACTATGAAGGATCAGATTTAGTTTTTGGAAATCAACTTTTAAACAAAGAAATAAAAAGAGTGACATTAAAAAAAGGAAGCCTTGTTGCTTTTCCTTCTAATTTTTTATACCCTCATACGATAGAACCATTAATTAAAGGAACTAGATATAGTATTGTAGCATGGCTGTCATAAGAAAAAATTTTAGACACAAACTAATTAAAAATTTTTTTAGTTCTGATGAATTAAAATTGTTACAAACATATTGTTTAAATGCGATAAAGGATCCTAGTAAAATAGAAAGTCAAAGAACGGAACCATCTTTTTGCCCCGCCTTTTACGACGATTGGTTAATGAATACAATATTAGATTACAAAAAAGAAGTAGTTGAAAAAGCATGTGGTTTAAAATTATTTAAAACCTATACATACTGGAGATATTATGGTTTTGGATCAGAGCTTTTAAAACATAGGGATAGACCTGCTTGTGAAATAAGCATCACCACTTGTATAAATAAAACCGATGATTGGCCTATAATTGTAGAAGGCAAGGAAATAGAGATACCGATTGGCGGTGCTTTACTTTATTTAGGTGTAGAGGATCAACATGCCAGACCAGGTTTATATCAAGGAGATGGCATGGCACAGCTTTTTATGCATTATGTAGATCAACACGGGCCATTTGCACATCATCAAGAAGATAATTATCTTAAAGATACAAAACTAAAACAATCACCCGAAGATACTGATTATATTATTAATGTTTTAAACATACATTACGATGGGGATGATTTTAAATATGAGGATGAAAAATATGAGTGAAAAAACAATTACTATGCAACATCACATTGGTATATGTGATAATTTTATTATAAAAGAAGAGTGCGATAAAGCCATTGAATATTTTAAAGCAAGAGCAGCTTTTGGTGAAGCTTATCAAAGATTACAAACTGAAAAAGCAAGCATTACACAAAAAAACGATACTTCAATTTCTATAAATACTTGGATAGATGATTTTAAAACTCTTTTTATAAATTTTGATTTAGCTCTACAACGTTATATTGATAATACAGGATTAAAAGATTACTACAGTCAATTTAAATTTGTGCCTATGAAAATACAACAAACACTACCCACACAGGGTTATCATGTTTGGCATATTGAACATGGTTCGAGAAAAGACAACGCTCACAGAGTAATTGTATATACCATATATTTAAATGATGTTGAAGAAGGGGGTGAAACTGAATTTTTACATCAATCAGTTAGAGTTAAACCTAAAACAGGGCGAATTGTTTTGTGGCCCGCTGGTTATCCTTTTGTGCATAGAGGTAATCCTCCTTTAAAAGGAGAAAAGTATATTATGACAGGTTGGTTAAATTGTGAGGATTAATAAGAAGAAAAAGAAGTAGGTCTTGCACCTTTTCTTGCTATTTGATCAGCTTCACTTTCAGTAGTATTTACTGATCCGTCTTCATTATATGTAATAATAACATCTGCGTCCCAATCAGCTTGTAATTGAGCTAAATGTGCTGCATCCCATTTTGAAACAAACTGAGCTCTAAAATCACCTAATCCAGAGCTAGTCCATGTTGCATGAGGAGTGTGATCTCTAAACTCTACGCTATCATTGTAGTCATGATTATCGTCAATATATTGAATGGCCCAAATATTAGACCACTTTGAATCATTCCAAAAAGCATCATCATTTATTGCATAAGTAATTCCTAATGATTGACTTCTGATTACTTTGTCGTCAAATATTACTGTCCATGTTGCATTAGTTGCCATTATTATTCTCCTTAAGTTTTAATTACGTACATTACTGTTAAATATGGTTGCAGAACTGAAGTTGCATCACCAGAAAAAGTTGCGCTCATGTTGTGGTCGTGACCTGATCCAGATCCTGCACCACCAGTACTCGCAGGTGAAAAATATGCCGGTGGTCTAGACGGATAAGATCCCGGTGAGTTGTTGATTGCGTTACCACCACCTGGGTGTGTGTGCGGGGCAAGTTGAGCAACGGACAAAGTTGCATTGGCAGTTGAACCTCCAACGTTTCCAGTTGCAGTCACAGTGTTTGCTCCACCAGTTGAAGCTAATGCTTTGTTGTTAGATTTTGAAACTGCTACATTGTCTTGTAAATCCGGTAGGTTAAAAGTCGAGCCTCCGTCTCCAACTCCATAAGTAGTTGAAATAATTGCAAATAAATCTGAGTAAGTTGATCTTGAAACTGCTGCACCATTACATTCTAAGAAACCTGTTGGTACTGAAGCAGTAGACCATGGAACAATAGTACCTGTAGGAATTCCTTCGATACCTGTAAGATTTGCACCAGAAAAATCGTATTTTGTAGCTTCGTAATTTGACATAATCTATTATCTCCTATTTCTCTGTGTAAGTCCATCCAGTAGTAGCATCACCAGAAAAAACTAGTGAGAAAGCTGCACCCTGTGTGTTAACTGTTAAATTAGATGCTGCGTTAGCAATGTTAGAACTATTTCTATCAACAACTAAAGCATTTGAATCGAAATCATAACCTTGGTCTACAAATGTAACCATGTCACCTGTACTTGGTGACGCAGGGAGTGTAATCGTAACTCCTCCACCATTTGTATTTACTAAAAGTTGAGCACCTGCTTGAACTGTTTCAGCTGCAGTAACTGCTCTCCATACTTTTAATTCAGAACCTTTATTAACATTAGTTCCATCTGACCATAATTGATAAGTGTGACCTTCACATAAAAGAATTCCTGTTCCAGAAGAAGTTTTGAAAGTTAAAGTGTATCCTGCGTGATCACATCCATCCCACACTGTGTATGTTTTTTCTACAGAGTCAGGGATAGAAACTGTAAGATTTGCTTCTAAGGTACCTGTTAATTTTATTACTTCGTTTTTTCCATTAGAAACTGCACCATTAGTAAAAGTTAATGATCTAGCAGTGTCAGTTATATTAAAAGTATCATAACCACCAATTGCTTGTTCTAGGATTAATAAGTTTGTATTTGTAATTTGTCCCCAAGTTCCCGAGTTTTCACCGGTTGCTTGTACTGTAAGTTTTAGACTTGCTGATGTCGAGTTAGCCATTTTTAATTCCTTATATATTCATATTATTAAAAAAAGTGGTTTCTGTCAAACCCCTTTATGCAGCCACTACTTGCCATCCAGGTGGATCTATAGGTGCTGAACCCGTATCTACTTCGTTCCAGATTAAAGCACTACCACTTCCTACAGCTACAGTCAACCCAAATCCAGTTACATCTATGTCTGCATTTGCTGTAACAGAAGTACCTGTTCCTAATGCTGCTGTTAATGCTTGCCCTGTAATAGCGGCTATTGTATTTGCATCACCAACAACTGTGCCTAATGCTGCTGTTAATGCTTCTCCTGTAGGAGTAACAACATGATCTGCTACACCGGCTACAGTACCTAAAGCGGCAATCATGAAATTGCCTGTAATCATCGCATCTGGTGCGGGGTCTATATTAGCTAAAGTTAATTGTGCAACATTTAAAGTATTGGCCGTAATAGTTGCATTAGCTTGAACCGAAGCACTAGCTAAAGTAGCTGTTAATGCTTGACCTGTTACACTTACATTTGCCCAATCTCCTTCAGCGCCCCAAACCCATTGACCCCAAAAATATCTACCCCAACCTGATTGGTTATAGGCTTCAAGAGAGCCAAGAGCCATTGTTGCAAGATTAGTACTTAACATTGCATCAGGGCCCGCGTCTGCGCTTGCGAGTGTAGCTGTTAATGCTTGACCGGTTGGATAAGCACTGGTAGTTCCAATTACGGATGATGGACTAGAAAGGGCAGCAGTTAAAGCCTGACCCGTAGGAGTATTAATATAATCGGTTTTACTTGTTTCATTACCCAAGGAAGCAGTTAATGCTTGCCCTGTTAAACTAACAGTAATATTACCGAGTAAACCCCAGGTGCCGAAACCCCAGGTTAGTTTATTCCATCCTGCTGACATAGGAAGTTACCTCCCTATTATCCTGAGACTCTAAGAATTGCTGCTGTTGAAGTTGCTGCTGGGAATTGAACTGTGAATGTACCAGAAGTAGCCGTTTTGTCTCCGCCGAAATCTAAAACACATACCGCTGAATTTGTAGTAGTCGATGATGTATTATAAATTAATGCTCCTCTAGCGGTTAATGTAACACCTGTCCATGAACGATCAGCCCAGTCGACTCTAGCCACACCTGCAGTCATAGAAGTCCCTGAGTTAACTAGTTCTCCTCCACCTGCTGCGTATTGACCACTGTCACCAACTTCGTTTGAAGCTGAATATGCAGTAGTAGCTGAGTTTAGCGTCGCCGAAGAAGTGTAAAGACTAATTTTAAAAACATCGCCACCAGAAGCCTTCCCGTTGAAGTCTCCTTCCATCAATAACTTTTTAAAGTTGTTTGCAATTGCTTGTGTTATAGCCATAGTTTCTCCTTAACTTATTTTCCTATACGAGGAACACCGCTTTGATATTCGTCTCGTCTTCGTCTTCCCATTTGTTCTATTGAGAAGCCTTCAATCACTTGTTTATACTTTCCTTCGTATAATTGCAAGAGATCATTTGGCCCCTTTAGAAAAGAAAATGCTTCTATAAGGCATGCATACAAAAGCCCATTGGGAAAGTATAGACTTAAATATGTTGTCGTATTTGTACTAGATAATCCGGGGTCTTTCAAGATATAATTTAACTGGATTGTATAGGTCGCATCCGGGGTTGGAGCCACGACTATAGTATCTTTATCCCACCAACTATAATATTTAGGAACCCCTGCCGCCCCTTCAGGATTAAATTCTGACATAAAACTTGTGTCTCTATATTGTAAAAAATCTCTATTGCTTGAAGCTCCTACTCCTGAAGAATCTGTTATTTGAGCTGATCTAATAACCAAGGCGTCTGCTGGTGTATCAATAAATCTTGTTGAAGCAATCATCTGAGCAGTTTTATATCTTCTACTCGCATCCATATCTATTTCCCGCTGAATTTTCCACTCGGCGTCTTCAATAAAACCATTTATAATAGCATCGGTTAAAACAGTTGAAGTAACCTCTGTGTAATTTCTAATTTTGTCAACTAATTCTGCGTATGTCATATTATCCTTGTTGGAAATCCAATGGCCCTGCTAAGACTTGGAATCCTCCTCCTTTTGCGCTTGCTGATGCATTGGAAACCAAATCAAAAGTATAACTATTTTCTTGAGTCACAGTTGATGGTTGCCCAGCTTGCTTATGTGTTGTTTGTACCATAGTTATTGAATAACCGCCATAAACTTTTGCACCTGAATCATGAGTGCCAGCCGTAGTATTCTTAGGTACTATTCCTCTAAATTGAGAATTAGTTCCTCGAATACACCCTGTAAAAGTATTTGCTGCATTTCCAGTATACTGAATTACTTCATTAACATAGTCACCTACTTTTAATCGTGTAGTGGAACCCGCAGCTAAATCAGCTTGAGTTATAACTTTTTCAATTATAAAAAAACCTGCACTGGGAAAAGCTGATGAATCTGCAACAGCAATACTTGTAGCAGTTGCCGTAATGTCTGCCGACAGGGTAGTTGATAATTCAAAAGTTGATGTTGCTACTCCACCCACAGAAGATTTAACTTCTGTGAATCTTACAATATCATTATTTGATCTATCACTAAATGGTTCTGAAACTGTAACTTGTTTAGATGCAGCTGCAGTTGTAAAAGGATTTTTAGGTAAAAAATCTTGAGTACCAAATTCTGTTCTTGCAGGTCTAGCTTGTTCTAGTCCTTGAGGATCTGCAACAAATGGTTTTGGTTCTAATTGCGGTTGCTTAGGTTCATATTCTGAAGTATGAACAAAGGCGCCATTCCATTCGGTCACCATTTGTTTCCATGGAAAAGCTAATCCACTTCTATCTGAAATTGCTAATGCATATTTTCCTTTTGCAAACTTTGACATTATATCTCCGGATAATAAGTTTTAGGTGAAAGATAAATACTTGCGGGAGAACCATCTTCTTGTAGAGCTCTTTGCAATTCATCTTCATATAATAATTTCATTTCTTGTGTTCTTTGCGGAGCTTTTTTCTGTGACATATAGTAAGCTAGACCTGCACACATACAAGGTACAAATCTGTTAACTACATCTGCTTCGTTAGTATAGACCCCGGCATCTTGAATTCTTTTTAAATAATAAAAATGCATGAAGTTACTATTTTGACTAGATCCCGGTGTTAAATATAAAGTAACTGTAACTTTATCTATAAATCTTTGAACCCAATATTGAGAGGGTTGCCCTGTTGAAATTTTATTTGAAAACGCTGAATATTGTGATCTATTAATTTTTGATAAAGGGGTGTCTACATCTGAAGATGTTCTATAACTAGCTTCTAAAATATCTGAACACATATCTACAAAATTAGTTACGGTATCACTTTGTGCATGACCAGCCGCCGTTGTATCATCAATTCCTCTATCTGCTGTAGAAGAAACAATTAAATTTAAACTTGAAATAGAAGAGTATCTTATAACTTCTGAATTAATTCTTATTTTACCGGAAGCAGGCATCTGGGCTACAGAGGCAACTGGAATAGTTAAATCAGTTGATAGAATTGCACTAGTTAAAGTTGTGGTAATTCCATCAGCATCCCCATCAGAAGGTGCTCTATAAATTGTATATGTATTTTGATCGGTAGCCATTGTGAACGCATGACTATCCACTTCCCAAAAATGAACACCTCTGTTTTGCCATTCTTGGAATAGAATATTTAAAGATCTTCTCGCTGATCGAAGATCATTCCCTGAGTAATCAAAAAAACCTAATCTTTCAAAAGCTTCAGTAATAATATCATCGATCGAGAATGTTTTCTCGAATGTACTTGTGCCAGAAAAAGCCACTTAAGCCTCCTAGTTGCTACTTCCACCACTATGAAAAACTGTCGCTGCTACAACGTGTTCCGTAGTGAAGGCTGTGTAAACTCCACCTTTACATAAAATCGGTTGCGGAAAATTTATTGTAATCCCTTCAGCTATAGCAGGGGTCTTACATCTAAACATTACTGTACCAGTGGAATTTTCATTATGGATAGAAAAATTTCCAGCAGTTGTATGACTGTCTAGATAAACTCCATAAACTCTTGTTCTTCCTACTTGCACGGTAGTGCCTTCAGTATTTGTATAAGTAGCCTGTATATTTGGCGATTGCATCGTCATAATTTATCTCCTTAAGTGTAAGCTCCCGAAGGAGCTCACATTATTTTATTTACCTATTAACTCCAAGGGGTAACCATTGTGCCGTTACCATTTAAAGAGCAGTTGATAAGCCAAAGGTTTTGAGCAGTTGCTCTACAATAAACTATTGAACCACCTAGTCCACCTCGTGTACTACCGTCCAAAGTTAAAGTATCAGTTCCTGCCGCATTGAATCCTTCTACAGAATTATCTGCTGTATCCACATACATTGCTGTTCCTTGAAATACATCAGCTGTACTTCTACCTGCTGCAGTTCCTGCATTCAAAGTAAAAGTATTACCTGATAGATTTTCAGACATCAGAAACGTATACATCAATCCAATTCTACTTGTAGAATTTGGATCGTTATCACCTGCTACGACATAAACATCAGGGTAAGTTATTGAAGGTAGGTTAAAAACTACAGTATTATTATTAACTGTAATTACCTTTCCTTGATATAAATCTATACCTGCTACATCTGTTCCACCATCAACTGGTGTTGATATAGAACCATCTATTGATGCTTCCATTGCTGGACCTGTTCCTAAGAATCCTCTTAAGGATCTTACTGGTCCGCTAAACGTTGATCTTGCCATTTTATTCTCCTAGTTTGTTATGGACATCGTCTCTAGGCCGTCGACTATACGCGTCGATATCCAATTAATATTGTATAGTAATTTGTTTATAGCTTAATTTTTGATTGAGTGCAAGAGATCCTACGGCAAAAGTACGTTTTCAGCGATGTGGCGTTTATCTAAGTTGCCACAGAAACTTCGGGGGCTGAACTACTGATTTTGTTTTCTCTATCAGCAATTTTAAACTCTTCAGCTTTGATCTGAGTGATGATACTTCTGATTTTCTCATCAATGTCGACCATATCCAGAGTATATTTTCCATGTTGATTATACTCATATTGCCACCCTAACTCCAAGGACCGTTTTTGTTTGTACAGGTCTTCGGTCATGATTAACCTCCTCATAGGTTATTCTGTTAGGAATATCTCTAAACATTCCTGTTGATTCCCAGTTTACACTTTTTTCTCCTAATTTGTCAACAATAGATTTTTCAATAGAATTGGCATTATCTTCAGCTAAAACTTGAAATTTAGTGTGATAATCGTATGCCCAGATATTTACTAGATATTCCTTCATTTTTTCTTTCTATAGGTAAATTGTGGCGAAACAATGTCCCGCCACAAAATCTTATTTTATATTAAGCACCTTGAACGCCAAAGATACCTCTATAGTCAGATACACCAAATCTGTATCTTTCTCTAGCTTTGTATCTTACGTTGCCAGTATCGAAATCACCTTCCATCGCTGTTTTGATGGGAGTTCTCTCGAAGTACTTCATTCCATTTGGAACATCAGTGATAAGGTACCAAGAATCTGCATCAGTTAAGAAATTGTTCACTCTGTAACCTTGAGGAACCATTCCCATAGAAACGATTGCATTGATATCATTATCAGCTGTACTAGTTCTACCTTGTGACTTCATAAGTCTCTCAGCATTAAATTGACCTGCAGGTGGAAGAATCATTTTCATTCCTCTTGCAGCAATTTTTAAACCTCTTTCATCTGTCATTGCAGCAATGTCTATTAAAGACTGCTCTAATGAAGTTTCATTAAGGTCCGCTTGAGTTGTCAAAGTATTACTAACTGTTCCAGCGATTGTTGGGTGATTAGTCGCAAATAATGCAGACCCATCTCCTGAGAGATAAGTTGCCGTTTGCGGTAACCCATTAATCAATGGATCAACTGCTTTGATTTGTTTAGTATTCGCCATGGATCTAGCTAATGCTTTTGTATATCTAGACGCAAGTCTATCGTACAAGTTATCCTCGATCGCTTCTTCAGTGATCGCGAATGCTAATGCAATTGTTTCCATAGTGTAACGTGCTGTGTAAGTCTCTTGAGCATTGTCAAAAGTTACTGCACCACCTTCCGGTTTAACCGCTGCATTTGCAAAACCAGATAACATAACTTCTTCTTCGAACGCCCTGTCCGAAGTTTCTGTTACGTATACCTCAGCATGCTGATTTTCATAACGTTTATATTCCAGGCCGAATAAAGCATTCAAACCTGGCTCTAGTTCTTTAACTAGTTGTCCTCGTGATATAGCCATGTTATTCTCCTATACTCCATTCACCGCTGATTTTAACCAGTGTTCATTAACAGTAACGACCCAATTTACATTTGCCGAAGCAATGTCATTGTCCGCTATGTTTTTTGAAACGCCTAGCACTTTAAGTTGACCACTTGCCGTAGAAGCAGTTGAATCATTCAAACTAACTTTTGAAACATAGTTAGCTGAATCTCCTGCTACGTAAGAGATATCGTAGTTCATAAAAACATCCGTCTGTGCTGACGCACCTGCGTTGTTCGATTTGATCTCGAATCTCTCATAAGGGTCATCTGCTACGAAACCAACAATATCGGTTGCAGCATTTGCTGCAGCGAGATTATTAGCCCACGTAGGCTTGTTTGTTGTTGAATCAGTGTAGAAAATACCGTTCAATCCACCTAAGATAGTTTCGCCTGCTACCGCTCTTACTATTACTCCGTTGGAACTAGCTTTCACTGGATCCTGGAAGAAAATAGCATTAGTCGTACTAGCCGCTACTGTATACTCAGATAAACCTTGGTTATCATCATTCTGTCCAACTTTACCGATTGCTCTTAAGCCGAATCGGTTGGTTGTATTTGCCATGATGGCCTCCTAATTTGACCTGCCCTTGCGGGCCTCCGGTCGTTGTTTATCTTACCTTTGTGGTTGGGAATCGTTAAAAAATTAACTTTTCTTTGAGCCACCAAAAGTTACGCGAGATTGTCTATCAATATTGATAGGCATACTCTGATGCTCTTCCTTCATAAGATCGTTGTCTAACGCTTCGACTTTATCATTATGTTGTTTTGCATAATAATCAGCCCGCGATTGCACGATCTCGTCCGGTACTCTAGCGAGCACTAGGCCGCCAACTCCGATCACTCCCTTATATTTGCCGTCTTCAACTACTGGATAACCGCCGTCTGGATATTCATCAGATCTAACTAATTCATATCCTGATCTAATTCGACCTTGGACATTTTTAACGTCCTGAAAGCCCATAGACTCAGCTCTTATCCACCTGTGCTGAAAACCTGTTGGCGCAGGGGGTGCATCTAAAGATGATGGTGGAGACCAAACTTTTTTTTGAGATTCCTTTTCTCTAGTTTGACTCGCACGGGGGGTTTTTTTATCTGTACTCATATGCTTATGCCTCCTTCGTGATGTTTAATTGTTTCGCATACTCTTCAAGTGGCACACCTAATTTTCTAGCGATTGTAACTTGTGAGGGTGTGAGTCTCACGGTTTTGCGACCTGGTTTTACGCTTCGCTTCGCTGAAGCTACTGTTTGCGTCGGTTTGGTCGTTCCTTCCGCTAGTGTTGTTCTATCAAATTTATGGGGGAAATCAAGCTTTATTCTCTTGTCTATTTCCGCATAATATTCGTCACTTGATGGATCAAATCCTTCTTTTTCAGTTAGTGTTTTATGAAGATCAAAGGCAGTATAGGTCATGGCATTATTTTGGCCAAACCACTCATTTTTTTCTGCCCAGGCTTCTGCTTTAGGATCGGGTGTCCCTTTAGCGGCTAACGATCTAGCAAGACTTGGTTCCTTTTTCTTGGTTTGTTGATATTTATTATACTCTTCATGTGCAGCTTTAGTGTCTCTAAGTTGTACATTTCTAACACCTAGTTCAGATATATCCTGCAAAGCGGTTGCTTCTGCACCTAGATCATTTGCTTCTCTAGCGGCAGCAAGTTTTGCTTTCGCAGCTTCTAAACCGGTTTTAATACCTTCTTCAGAAACAGACAAATAGCTTGGTTCAAGCTTAGCAATTTTAGCATCAGTTTTTTCTTTTGCTGTAATCACTCTTTGCGCATAACCAATGGCTTCATCCTTTTGCCGTTCTGCTTCACGCATTTTTTTAGTTAGCTTAGCTATTCTTTTCTGAACACTGTCAGAGTATTGTTCTAATTCTTTTTCTTTATCTTCTTTAAATTCTTTTTCTACTTTTACTTCTTTCGGTTCTTCTTTAACCACTGGTTCTGCAGCGGGTTTTTCTTCAACTACTTCTCTGACAGTAGGTTCTTCTTTAACAACCTCTTTTTCTTCAATAGTAGCTTCGTCTTTTTGTTCAGGGATATCAACGTCCATTGCTGGACCGGATGTATCAATATCTACTGTTTTCTTTTCTTCTGCTTCTGGCATAGTTATCTCCTATGTTAATATTGATGAAATATATCTGCGGGATTATCGATGGTTGCTAAAATTTCATCGTCGTTTAGCAATCTTACTTCCCCTCCATCTATCAGGATTCTTGATCCTGCGTATCTTGCAAAGATTACCCAGTCTCCCTTTTTACACCAAGGGCCTTCTGGGAATTTTTCTTTGTCATAGCAATGCGGTCCTGTTTTTAAAACAAGTCCACATGTTGAAGCGACTTGTGATCGCTCAATAGTTTCATCGGCTAAATGTATGCCGCCTTTAGTTTTTTGTCCCATCTTAAATGGTAGAATCAACATTCTCCACCCAGTAGGGGTTGGAAGTTTACCTTCTTCTTTATTTTGTAAAGATTCAAAAGAATCTTTTTGTTTTTTAGTTTCGGTTGCTTGAAAATTTTTATATTTATCTAATAATGCGGTTTTATTAGTCTTCTGTGGTGTTGAACTTGATAACTGTTCCTTCATTTTTTTGCTCCTTCTTATTTAGCAGGCTAGAGATATCCTGTGATATTTTATAGTAGGCGTGAGCCTGTCCCATCATATATTTGTATTTTTCCATATTGTCAACCCCTCCTGCGATCATTGCGTCGCCGATTTGTTGATAAAGTTCTTTTAAATTTCTTTGTACTTTCGCCAGTATTGCTAATTCATCCATTTTATTCTTTCTTGAAATTTTTATACCATTCCTTTGTAATATTTAGCGTAGGATTTATTTCCTACTTTTACTCCACCTAAATCTCCACGAATATAACTACCATTATAATTTTTCTGAGCTTGTCTTATCATAGAGTTAGTTCCGCCATCACCAAAGTGTTTTCTACCTTCTAGGGCTGCTTGTCTTGCAGTTTTAACAGGGGGCTTCTTCTTCTTCCCCTGCATCATCTGCTGGAGTTTTTGAATTGCTTTAGTGGACATTAGACTTTTGTTCTAGCACCAATCAAAGTAATATTAGCATTAGAAGCTGTATTATCGATTGCTCTTCTACCTTTATTAATTGTGATGGCATTTGCGCCTAACGTACCTGTTGGGGATAAACCTGAACTCGCTGGTGTTGGTTGAGTTATTCCTCTTCCATTACCTGCGCTTGTAGGTCCGTTTTTAATTAAAATTGAAGTATTAATTCCTCTTCTATTCATTATCTGATCTCCTTCCCGAAACCATGTGTTGCTACTCCAGTAGAACGTTTTCTAGTCACACGTCCACCTTTTTTTATCCCTTGTCTAATTCTACCTGCTGTATCAATTGAACCAATTTGACTGCCTGATTTAACTTCATCTAATGAGCGAGGTGAATAACCTGCTTTATCTAAACCTTCTTCTAATTTTTTGGAATGTTCTTTAGCTCTCTTTTTTTTTAATTCCTCTTTAGAAGTAAGTTTTAGTTCAGAGCCTTCTTTTCGGTAATGAGTATCTTCACCTTTGGGACCTTCTGATTCCCCTTTTTTTGTAACATATTTAGATATGTCAGCATGTGGTGTTGCTACCCTTTTATAAGTACCGTGTTTAAAACTTTTTCTCATTATCTGATCTCTATTCCGAAGCCCGCTTTAGCCACGCCTCTAGAACCAACGCTTCCGCCGGTTGATTTTAATTCTCTAACGATTCTTTTTTTCTCCGCTTTAAGATTTTTTTTACCTTTTTTTCTATATGCTTTTTCAGCATCAACACGACCAAGTTCTTCTAGTTCGTTTTCTTTTCTTGTATTAGCCACGTGTCCTCCTTATGCTTTTGATGCGCCTCTAGACTCGTCTCGTCTAGATTTGTAACTTTGTGTTTTTGTGGACTCTGCGCCACGTCTTTCACCTAAAGATTCGTCTAGTTTGTCATTAGCTGTTTGCTTCTTGACAGACTTTCCGCTCTTGTAAGGGAATCTGGGTGCAAAGGGTCTTGTTCCAAAATCGTTTCTCA
>Ga0207906_1000260_pt1 | contig 26505 bp, 19 predicted proteins | sample LinPmetageLP37_FD_184050 | JGI IMG/M metagenome (GOLD analysis project Ga0207906, IMG submission 184050) | Marine viral communities from the Pacific Ocean - LP-37 (SPAdes) | ecosystem: Environmental > Aquatic > Marine > Oceanic | place: Pacific Ocean | collected 2010-06-16 | reverse complement strand
CAGTGTAAACTCAGCCTGTTGCCGGTGGTTGCCAATCATGAACTGCAACTCCACAACCACACGGCGTTCCGATTCATCGGTGCTGGACTGGATAATCCTGACCCGGCGTGAGATTTCCCGTTCCAGCGTTACCATGTCTTCGGAGTCAGGTACCGGCACGTCAAACCTTACCCAGTTATTCCCATCCCGTTCAAACCGGGTGATGTTTCGGGCATCCAATGAAGAGGTTTCGGCCCCGCTGTCAATGCGAGCGTCGTAGATCAGGCCGGGGCCAGCAAGGTAGAATTTCTCCAACTCTCCAACAACAACCTTGCCCTTGAGTCGGTCGGCCCTTCCGTCGCTCTTGGAGCCAGACTGCCCCGCTGTGCAGGCCTGCTGTTTGGGGGTAGGAGGGCAGGCGGGTTTCTCGACCTGTTCGGTGATGGCATCGAGGATGGTTTTCGTGGATTCCTCATTCAGCCGGGTCAGCGCCTGGAAACTCTCATCCGTCCGGTTCTCAAGGCGAACGACCTCTTCACCCTGATTAATAACGGAGGTATTCAGTGCCTCAAGATCCTGCTTTGGCACCATAAAGTAACGATCCGCAGTGCAGCCAGCGATGAGTGATATCACAAGGCCGGCCGCAGCCAACTTTCCAAACTCTGAACGTATAGACAAGATCCGAAACCCCTGAATCCACGGCTTTGATACTTTAATTACAGAGTGCTGCAAGGATAATTCGGGTGTGCTAGAACAGCCACTTGTAATCACAGGCCGGCAGTATACAACAACATAACTGTTGAGTCGGTTTACAGATCATTAACGGCGGGTATTATTTTTTCCCGGATGTCCGGGAAAGGAAGTGGTTTTGTGCAAGAACTTCTTCGGAACGAAGGTATTCCTGCACCACAGGGGAGCAGTTCAGGTAAAACAGCAGCAGTTCTCTCTGGACATCCTGATCCTGAATGCGGGAAGCGAAGTGAATCAGATCGCGGATGGATTCGTCCCCATTGTTCTGAAAGGTTCTGCCGTAGCGCCCCTTCAGGATGCCAGTCAGTCTTTCCAGGTGGAATTCCCCGGTGTGGGTCATATGGGGAAGAATGCGAAAACCACCGTGGCTGGCTTGAGCGCCAGGCCTGCGGTATTCACGGCCTTCCACGTCCGAACACCCGGAATGGGAGAATTCAGATCCCAATTTTCTCCATAGCTCTTTGAGCATGTTGAATTCCTGTCCCTTATACTGCTCCTGGACCTTGGCACCCGGCAGCAAACCAGCCATTCTGTCGGCAAACAGGCCACATTCACCGTTTTAGATGATATTACGTTCCGAGTCCAGAGCCGGATGCCTTGGGTCGGGAAATTTGCCAATTGGTCCACTAGAACCAGTGAATGGCAAACCTTTGACGTGAGTCCGAACAAAAAGGTTCCACGAATACGGTAAACTGTTGTTCTATCGTAATGTTTGAGTCAGTCATTTAGAGGAGATCGGGGTGCCCGAGGCAATCATCGATATAGTGGGGCGTAGGCCGGAAACCGTCACTTTGCTGATTTTGTTGGTGCTAGCGCTGTGCTGTCTGGTGTTTTCAATGGTTAAGGGGGGCCGTGCCAGATCCGCACTTCGGGAGCTTGAGTACACGCGGGCGATGGACGAACAGCGCCTCCATCAGCTTGAAGCGGCTCTCGAAAGCGGCAAAACCGAGGCAGAGCAGGCGAGCCGGGACACCGAACATTGGCGACAGCGTGCGGCAACGCTGGAAAATCGGGTGGCCGGGCTGGAATCCGAAAGTAAGGCGCGGCTGGATCGCATAGAACAACTCGAAACCGAGAGGAAGTCCCAGCAGCAGCGAGCCGATGAGCTCTCCCGCGAGCTTGGCGACGCCAGGGTTGCCCAGCGCGAGCAGGAAGTAACGCTGGACAAGGAGCGCCGTGCAACCACGGAGAAACTGGAGTTACTGGAACGAAATCGTGATGCGTTGAAACAGGAGTTCGAAAATCTTGCGAATCGTATTTTCGAGCAGAAGAGCGAGCGCTTCAGCCAGCAGACCCGCACCAGCATCGACACCCTGCTAAACCCATTCCGGGATCAACTCCAGGATTTCCGAAAACGGGTAGAGGACGTCTATACCACCGAAACTCGGGATCGACAGGCATTAAGGAGTGAGATCAAATCCCTGCAGGAACTGAACCGCCAGATCACCGAAGAAGCTTCCAACCTCACGAAGGCGCTTAAAGGAGACAAGAAAATCCAGGGCAACTGGGGCGAGCTGATTCTGGAGCGCGTCCTCGAGCGCTCCGGTTTGCGCAAGGGTATTGAGTATGAAACCCAGGGCAGCTACCGAGATGATGACAACCAGTTGCTGCGCCCCGATGTCATCGTTCATTTGCCGGACAGCCGAAACCTGGTGGTGGATTCGAAGGTGTCCCTGCTGGCCTACCAGCAGTGGGCAACGGAAGAGGATGAGACTGCCAGGGAAGAAGCCCTTCGCCAGCACGTTGAGGCGGTGCGTAATCATATTCGCGCCCTGAGCGAGAAAGATTACAGCCAGCTTCACGGCCTGCACTCTCCGGATTTCGTGTTTCTTTTCATGCCCATTGAACCGGCGTTTGTGGCTGCATTTCAGCAGGACGAGAACCTATTCGCAGAAGCATTCGAGCGAAAGATTATTGTGGTTACACCGACGACATTGCTTGCGACCTTGCGAACCATTGAAAATATCTGGCGATACGAGCGTCAAAGCCAGAATGCGCGTAGGATTGCCGACCGTGCCAGTGCGGTGTACGACAAGCTTCGGGTTTTTGTAGAAGCGATGGAAAAGCTGGGCAGCCAGTTGCACACCGCGCAGGGAACCTATGATTCGGCGATGAATACGCTCACCCGTGGTCGCGGCAACCTTATCTCGCAAGCCAATCGCTTTGTGGAGTTGGGCGTTCGTGTTAAAAAAGAACTCCCGAAAGCGATTTTGGATCAAGCCGAAGTGGACGCCGATGGTGTTGATGACACCAGCGATCCGGTCGGGCCCACGGTGGACGAAGACGCCGCCCGGGATAATCAGCAGGAGTAAACAAGATGGTGAAGATAACCCGAGTCGGGCGTCGTTCAGTCAGTGGTTTTATGTTGGCATCCCTACTGATGGCCGGTCAGGTTAGTGCCCTTGAGCCTGAACACGAGACCCGTCGATTAATGCTTGCCACTGAAGAGGCCGTTTCCGCAGAGAGTTGGGGTGAGGCGGGAGAGTACCTGAACCGTCTCCAGCAACTGGAGGGGGAGAAACCGGCGAACTATTTCTATTTTCGCGGCCGCGTGATGCTGGAATCTGATCACTACAACGAGGCACAAGCAGCGTTGGAAAAGTACGTCAGCCTGGCGGGCAGTGAAGGCGAGCATTACACCGACGCCTTAAAATTGATAACCAATGTGGAGAAAGCCCGTCAGCAAGAAGGGGCGAATGCCAAGAGTAACGGTGCCGTTGACCCGGCGCCAGTGGCCATTATTGAGCCGGCAGGCGAGCAATCGCTGGGTAAGCTCCGGGAGCTCTATCTGGCGGATTCGAACGCCGACGCACTGGTGATTCATGCCAATACGCTCCTGGACGTCGCTGGCTGGCGTGAAGATCAGAGGATCGTAAGGCTGGACCGTCCTGCCGATGTGTCGTACAGGATTGAGAGGCTGAACGACACTATCAGTATCCAGGAGTCCCGACGTGAGTCCGGTGGTCGTGTTGTCAAAACGACCGAGTCCATGGGCGTTTTCGGAGTCAATCCTCAGATTGAATGGAATTGCGAGAGTTCAACCGCCAGTTGCTGGATTTACGACCCAAGAGATGGCTCGCGGTTGATGAAACTCAGCCCGGATCGCGAACGGGCCGAGGAAGTTGCCCGCACCCTTGGCCGGCTGATTCGCACCATGCAGAGTCCCGATCAATCCTGAAGCTGACCCCGTTCGCCTTCGCGATAAGCACCGGGAGTGACTCCTGTCCACTTCTTGAAGGCGCGGTGAAACGTTGAGGGTTCGGTGAATCCGACCCGAAACGCAATGTCATTGATCGGCAGGTCTGGCCGGGACAGGTAATAGATGGCCATGTCCCGGCGTAGTAGGTCCTTGATCTCCTGGAAGGAGGTGTTTTCCTGCTTCAGCCGTCGGCGAAGAGTCTGGGGGCTGGTGTGAAGCTCTGTGGCAATCCATTCGAAGTCGGGCAGGGATCTCGCAAAATCCCGGCCAATCAGTGCGCGGATACGTCCGGTGAAGGTGTTGCTCTCGTCCGGGCGCGACAGCAGGTCGGCCGGTGAGGTTTTCAGGAACTGCCGCATTTCCGGCTTGTCGCGTATCACCGGAGCCTGCAGAAAACGCTTGTCGAACGTCAGGGCGGTTTCACTGGCTTCGAACGACAGTGGGCAATGGAAGATATGCCGGTATTCGTCGCCATGGGGCGGCCTGGGGTAACTGAATTCCGCCTTAAGCAGCTCCACCGGTTGCCCGATCAACCAACTGCCAAGACGATGCCAGATGACCAGTATGCTTTCCCGGAAAAAATGCATCGGGTCGTGGATATCCCCTTCGATCACCGTTACCAGCCGGGCAGTCCTGTCGTCCACTTCCAGTTTCATGGTGACCATGGGCTCGAACAGGCGGCAGAATTCAAACGCCTGGCGATAGACCGCCTCGAGATTGGGACAGTCGATAACCAGCGCGCACATGGTGGCGAACGTGCCGGTGCGGCAGCGTCTCGGGCCCAGGCCCATAAACTCATCGTTCATTGCGTTCCAGGTAGCCTGCATCAGCCGGCTGTACTGGGTGCTGCTCACCCGGGCCATTTCGATCTTCAGCAGGTCCGGTGAAATTCCGGCCTCGCGCAGCATTGTATGGGTATCAATCCCCGCTCTTTCGGCCCCAACCAATGCGGCTTCCACGAAGTGCCTGGAAACGGTGAGTTCCGACATATCATCCTTTATCCTTATTGAACGAAGCCCATCATAAAACCCCTTGGGTACAATGCAACCATCACTCTCGCGCCGCACTGGAAGAAATGGTCAATTGGAATGATGGAACCGGCAGTTGGCCCCGCGGGGAAAACAGGGCAGCATCAGGGTTGTCCAAAAATAGAGAAGGAGGTTTGCATGCCCGGCCCACTGAGCAACCTGAAGGTTCTGGATTTCAGTACATTGCTGCCAGGCCCCTACGCTACCATGCTGCTGGCGGATATGGGCGCGGATGTATTGCGGGTGGAGGCCCCTGGCCGCCTGGACCTGACCCGAGTGATGCCGCCGCTGGAAGATGGCGTCAGTACGTCCCACACCTTCCTCAATCGGGGTAAGCGCTCCCTTGGGCTGGATTTGAAGCAAGAGGGCAGTGCGGACCTGGTCAAGCAGTTGGTGACAGAGTACGACGTGGTGATTGAACAGTTTCGACCCGGCGTTATGGACCGGCTTGGGATTGGTTATGAAACCCTCAAGGCCATCAACCCCAATCTTATTTACTGCGCGATTACCGGTTACGGTCAGACTGGCCCCTACAAGGATCGGGCAGGGCATGATATCAACTACCTTTCACTGGCAGGAGTTTCCAGCCATTGTGGTCGCCGGGAAACCGGGCCACCACCGATGGGTATCCAGGTTGCCGATGTGGCAGGCGGCTCACACCATGCCGTTATGGGGATACTGGCGGCTGTGATTCACCGCCAGCAAACAGGAGAGGGGCAGTTTATCGATATCAGCATGACCGACGCCGCCTTTGCCCTCAATACGATGGCCGGTGCTGCAGCCTTGGCGGGAGGGCAGGAACAGAAGCCGGAAAGCTCCATGCTCAACGGCGGCACCTTCTACGACTACTACCAGACCAGCGACGGCCGATGGTTGTCTGTGGGTAGCCTGGAGCCCCAGTTTTCCGACCGGCTTTGTGATGCCCTGGGTATCCCCGACATGAAGAGCTTTGCCTTGAGCCAGAACCCTGAGCACCAGCAGGCCATCCGGGAGGCGTTGAAGTCCAACATTGCACAAAAAACGTTGGCACAATGGCAGGACGTATTTGCGAACGTTGATGCGTGCGTGGAGCCGGTGCTGACCATTACCGAGGCAGCCGAACATCCTCAGCTGAAAGCGCGCGGCATGGTTATTGATGTGGCAAAAGGTAACGGGGGGACCCAAAAGCAGATTGGCCACCCGATAAAATTCAGTGCAACGCCCTGTGAGAGCCGTTATATCGGCCGGACACTGGGGGCCGACAACGGCGATTTCTGAGGCGTCCGGGTGGCGGCCAACTTCACATTATTGCGGCCATCGTGTTTCGCCGCATACAGCGCCTGATCGGCCCTGAGCAGGGTGTCGTCCGTGCTTTCTTCCCGGTGATACTCTGCCACGCCAATCGATACGGTTACCCGGAAATCATCCCCGATATCGGGAAACGTCAGGCGCTCTATGGTTTCCCGCACTCTTTCTGCCTTAATGCGCGCGCCTTCAAGGGGAGTCTGTGGGAGGACCAGCAGGAATTCTTCTCCCCCGTAACGGCCAAAACAGTCGATGGTTCTCAGCCCGTCTTTCACTGAGCGAGCGACGGCCTGCAGAATCATGTCCCCGGCCTGGTGCCCGTAGGTATCATTGACCTCTTTGAAGTGGTCAATGTCCATCAGGCAAATGGAGAATGAGCCCGGCATTCGGCTGTAGCGATTAGACTCCTCTGAGATGACCTCGAACAGCCGGCGGCGATTGTAGACGCCGGTCAAGGCATCCACGTTCACCAGTTCCCGAATCTGCTCCATGGCTTCACCCAGTTCCAGGTTGCGTTGCCGCAGCTTGCCCCGAAGGCTGCTGATGAAGCCGCCAATAATGGTAATTTCAGCCATAACAAGGGCGAAGGCCACCGTTTGCAGAATCTCTAGTTCACTGTTAAGTACCTCTGGCCGGTACGCCCACAGGCCGAGATGTAGCAGGCCATACAATGCAAAAAACCATACCCCCACTACAATGAACTGGCGGGTTGTCAGCGCGAGGATGCCAAACAGCATGGGCACGACTGCGATCAGAAGGAAGATGGCCCGGGCCTGACCAGCCTCCAGGAAAGCCATTACCCAGATAGGGGGAAGCAGGGACACGATCATCTGTGCCGATGTCATGCTTGGATCATGGAACTTCAGGTTTCGACCGGTATGGATCAACCACCAGAAAGTGGCATTGATCAGTGAGGCGAATGCCAGAAATCCCACCGTTACGCCTAACGAAATCAGGCCCTGCACCCAGCAGTATACGACGATGCTGAACGTGACCATGTAGGACCCGAAAGACATTCCGAGTCGCCGTATGCGAAGCTTCTGCTCCCGTTCGGTGTTTTGAGCCGGAGATCTGTTGGCCCCGGTATTGTCAGGTTGACTCATAGGCTACTTGTTGTTGGGAATCCGAAGGTCGCAAGCGACGTGAATCGCAATAGTGCCACGCTGTACAAACAGGATATGTGAAATGTTTCATAATGCCACCCAGCAAAGAAGTGAATCATAAATCAACCCTTAGCTAACGAGAGGTTTGTCTGCTAATTTGTGATAGTGAGTCATCTTTGGCTTACCCATAACAATCACAATGGACGAATCACTATGAAATCGCTTCGCAAACCTTTCAGGAGCGCAGACAAAAGCGCGTTGAAAGCGGCCGGGGTAGCGCTGGCCAGCAGCTTTCTGATTGCAGGATGTTTCGACGGAAGCAGTTCTTCTTCCGACTCCGATAGCTCGGTGAACGAACAGCTTTTCCCGGCGGACGGTACATTTGAGGCAACTATAAGGAGGACAGCCGGCGGGGTTCCACATGTGAAGGCGGATGACTTGGCCTCTGCGGCGTTTGGTCATGGTTATGCCCAGGCCCAGGACAACGTATGTGTGTTGGCCGAGGCTATTGTTAAAGCCAGAAGTGAGAGGGCCAAGTATTTTGGCCCGGGACCCAATACGGCTTTCGGTGTAGGGCTCAATATAGTTAATGATTTCAGCTACAAAGCCCAAAAAATATACAGTGGCGCTGAACGAGAGCTCCCGACGCTAACGGATGAGAGCCGCGCACTGATTGAAGGTTTCACCGAGGGTTATAATCGCTACGTCGCCGAAACTGATCCGGGCGACCTGCCTGAGGAATGCAGGGATCAGGAGTGGGTGCAGGCGATTACCCCGGTTGATCTCCTGGCCCATTATCGAGTGGTTGGGCAGTATGCCAGTGGTGCCCAATTCGCAACGGGCGCGGTTTTCCTGGCTGTTCCCCCTGGGGAAAGTCCTGCCCCGGTGGCGGTTTCAGCGGTTGCCAACGCTGAACAGGTTGAGCAATTGCGCAAGGACGTCGTCGCAACGGCAAAGGCCAATGCTGGGGCCGTGCAGGATTTTACCGACATGGGCCTCGCCAGTAACGCCTGGGGTATTGGTAGCACGATGACTGAGCAGGGCCGCGGTGCGCTCCTCGCCAATCCTCACTTCCCCTACACCGGGCACCGGCGCCTCTACGAAGTGCAGATGACCGTTCCGGGGTACCTGAATGTTCATGGAGCGGGGTTGCTCGGTACCGCAATACCGCTTATCAACTTCAATGAAAATCTGGCGTGGTCGCACACTGTTACCACGAGCCGTCGATTTACCTGGTATGAGCTCACCCTGAAAACGGGGGATAACCTTACCTATGTAAAAGATGGTGTGGAAAAACCCATTGAGGTTGAGACCTACCAGATCGAAGTAAAAATGCCCGGCATGCCGGAACCAGCGGTTCTTGAGCGGGATTTCTATTTCTCGGAGTACGGACCCATGATCGCCGCCAATGCTGTCAATAACCAGTTGCCGGCCTGGGGTGGCAATGGCGCGTTGAATTCGACCGGATCGGTAGCGATGACGTACCGCGATGCCAACGCAAACACCGGCGGTTTGTTGGATACCTGGCTGCAAATGAGCCGGGCGAGCAACCTTTCTGAATTTCAGGATGTATTCAGGAACTGTGGGTCTACACTCTGGACGAACACCACCTATGCCGATGACCAGGGCAACGCGTTCTACATCGATAGCAGCTCTGTGCCCAACCTTTCTGACAAGGCGATTGCCCTTGTCAATTTCAGGCGGTTTGGCAGTGCTTCGTACGCCGGGTTGTTTGATCAGGGTGTCACGCTTCTTGATGGCAGTAAGTCCATTGAGGATTGGGTTGAAACCTCGTGCGGCCCATTGGTCCCGTACAGCGATAAACCCAAGCTGGTTCGCTCCGACTGGGTTCAGAACTCGAACAGCAGCTATTGGGCGACAAACCCTGATGAGTTCCTGACAGGTTACTCACCACTGTTTGGTCAGGAAAAAGCAGAGATCAATGCCCGTACCCGTTTGGGTATCAAGATGCTTCAAAATCCCCTTGAGCCGGGCGTTCCATCAGCTCCGCTCCCTGCGGGGCAGGACGGTAAGTTCAATGCTGAAGAGCTTCTGGGTGTAATCTGGAACAACCGTTCCTGGTACGCGGAGCAGTTTCTGCCTGAGCTTCTGGAACGTTGCGATGCGATAGGTGCCACAGCGGTTGGCGGGCAGGACCTGTCATCCTGGTGTCAGTCGCTGGAAAACTGGGATGGTCTCTACAACCGTGATAGCGTTGGCGCCCATATCTTCAGGGTTTTCATGGCGAATTACCTTGAAGACGTGAACACGGATCTAACCCAGCCGTTCAGCCCTTCTGATCCGGTCGGTACTCCCGCCAGTCCGTCAGAAGACAATGCGGGCACACCAGACGATACTATGCTTCTGGCACTCTCGGCAGGTGTTGACGCGCTTGTGTCTCAGGGTATTGCTCCCACAACCGCCCTGGGTGACCTGCAGTATTACCGTGCATCAGGGGGTGTCGTACCGGGCTCCGGCGATATGCCTGTGTTCCAGACCGTTGAAATTCCCTGGCATGGGGGCGACGGCAGTATTGACGGTGCGTTTAACGCGATTGGTGTTGTGAGTGAGCCATTTGCGGAAGATACCCGCTTCCCCCGAATTGCTCCGTCCACTATCCCCAATACAGCAGGACTTGCGGACGGCACTGGTCCTGGCGCTCTCAATGGATGGTTAATGGCAAGGGGTACGAGCTGGCACTTTGGCCTGGAGTTCACGGATAACGGGCCGGAGGCGTATGGCCTGGTTAGTTATTCCCAATCCACGGATGCTATGTCCGACTACTTCAGTGATCAGAGCGTGCAGTATTCCAATAAGGAGTCTCGCAAGCTCTTGTTCACGGAGGATGAGATTGAAGCCAACGTACTGGAGGAAGTCACTATCAGTCAGGAGTAGTTCTCGGAGAGAGTCCTTAATTTCGTGAACCTCAAACAAAAATGCCTCGGATTCACATCCGAGGCATTTTTTTGTGCTTACCCAATCCTTTAAGGACTGGGTGTTTTTAGCGGTGAGCCGGTTATGGCGTTTGATCTTGATCCAGTGCGTTCTCCAGAGTGTCGCTCTCACCCAGTACTGATAGGTTGGCAGCATCTTCCGGGTTCGGGCCGGTTGTTGTCAGAACCGGAGCTCCGGCAATCGCCAGAATGGTCTGACGAACCATCTCTGAAAACGCTGGGATGGTGTTGGAGCCGCCAGGGCACTGCAGATCTTCAGGATTAGGCTGTGTAGCCGGGCCGACAAACGTACCGTGGTTGGCATTGGTACAAGGGTTAGCGCCTGCGAAGAACGAGGCTGCTGGTAATGCGCCTTCGTTGGCGGCAGAACCTGTCTGCACCAGGCTGAGACCAGCACCGTCTGCGAGCGTGCCTCCACCAGCACCAAGGTCAATCAGAGCCATCAGCGGTTCAGTCGATGCAAGCGGCGCAGAAAACGCTTGTCCCAGTGGGTTAACATTTGCCTCGTTCGGTACGGTGGTATCTCCAATAACCTCACTTAGCAGGATGTTGGTCGTTGAACCACCAAGGTCTTCGGCGAAGTTCACCGGATCAGTGGCGTCCACGACCGACTGGAACACATACAAGAAGCTCTCAAAATTAGCAGAGCCCTGATTCACGCCAGCTGCGGCCAATCCACCAATGATGGGAGCTGAGAAGGCTGGGGAGTTCTCAATCAGACGGGTTACCTGGCCGCCAGTGTTATGAAGAACCACTGTGGACAGTGTCGGGAAGGTGAACGAGCTGAGTGGAGCACCTGCTGACTGGTAAATACCATTCAGGGTTCCATTCAGCGTCGGGTCGTTTGCCAGTGAGGCAAATGTTGTACCTGAGATACCTCCAAGCGAATGACCCACGAAGTGGACGTCCAGGCCCGCTAGGTCACCGGAACTGGGCAGCCCATTGATACCCATAGTCTGCACCGAAGCCGCCACGTTCAACAGATCGACAACGCCTTGACGCAGGTTGTCACGGTTGTTGAGCATGTTGGACGGATTAATGAACAGGCTACCCGATTCAACGTTGGCAAGATCAGCCGAAACCGGCTGCTGCTGGGCGTTGGCGGTGTAGTAGAAGTGACGTTCACCGATGTAGTCGGCACTAATTAGGGCGTTGAGCTGAGCGTCAAGTTGGGGGCTGCCTGTACCACCGTTGTTGAGAATAGTATTGATTTCGGTAGTAAGAGCGGCTTCCGAAAGCGGTGTCAGACCAGGAACGGTTCCGGCTGTCGCGCCAGCAAGGCCGTGGAGCGGCTGATCGATGGCAATAACCGCCTGACACGACCGGTTGGCGAGAAGGATGCCCGGAAGCATTGTTACACTGCGGTCAACCGTAATGCCGTGTTGGAAGATGGTCACGCCGTTGGGCACGTCGGGATCAGCACACGTGGCAGGACGGCTTGCTCCCGTCGCCGGATGGAATGCTACTACCGGAACAGTGGTGGTTGCCTTCTGTTCAGGGAAGGGGAAGTAACCATTGACGTTGAGTACACCATCGATATCCCGCAGGAACCGGAAGGTATCAACACCGGGCTCGAGAGACTCACTGATACCAGCCTCCAGGCTGGTGCTGCCCTGAAAGCTACCAGTTGAGAGGGCTGAACCATCTGAACCCGGGAGGGATTGGAAGTAGGGCAGAGCAATAGCGCCCTGGGAAACCTGAACCTGGCTTGCCGCAAGCACAATCGGGTTGTTGGCGTCCTGAGCGGCCAGCCCCTGAATGGTTGCCAAGTCACTGGCGGATGTTGGCGCAGAGAAGTACGACGGCCTGGGTACCGGCAGATGCAAAGAGTCGCCGACTTCAGCAGTAATTGCAGATTCAATATTCGCCGGGGTCGTGATAGAGCCAAGTTCACCAAGTCGTGTAATGGCAGCGATTTCAGCCGCCGGCAAGGTAGAGATGTCCAGATCTCCACTCTGAACAGCCGCTGCCTTCTGGCCGAGTTCCGAGAGTTTCGCAGTCAACTGCGAGAAGTTCAGCGCGGGGAAATTATCCCTCACAGCCTTCAGTTGGGCTGTAAAGCCTACTTTCTGACCAAGAGCTGAGCCAAATGCCGCAGGCGCCATCATGGCCCGCAATACATCGGTATCCGAATTTGTGGTGAACGAGTACGACAGCGCGGACTCAGATCCTGTGCTCATTGCCGTCAGGAAACCGTTGCCAAGGGCATCAAGGCTTTGGAGCAGCGATTTCACGTTGCCCAGCGCCGGGTTACCCAGCACGCCGTCGGCCAGCGCAACATCTTGTACTGCGCGGGCGATAGGCTTGCCGTTCGCGCCCGTGACATCGTCACTGACAACGACGAGGTACTTTTGCCCCTCCATAAGGGGTTCAAGCGGTACGACGCGGATGGCGTTATTTGTGCCGCCATCCAGGCTTACAACGTCGACCCGGAAACTGGGCTGCAAACTAGGGTCGAGCAAAAATGGATCGGCAGGGTTAATGCCGCTTGGGTTTGTGTTCGGCAACGCTTCTGGAACAGATGCAACCGCTGGCGGAACTTTAAGAGGTACCAGGAAAACGGTCGCGTTCGCCATGACCGATGCGGGGTTCAGCTCACCATCAAACTTGAGGCTGAAGGCACCGGAAGTGGAGAAACCGGAAAGCCGGTTTACGGCATCATCAGCAGGCGTGTCGCCGGTTGAAAGTCCAGTGAAGTCATAGTTTGCGCTCTGAGTAGCGCCAAGCAGCAGGATCAGGTCCGAGTTAATCGGGAACTGTGGGTCTGCCGATAGAGGGTTTGGATCGTAAATAGGACGAACCAGACTTCTGTCGATGGTGGTGTCTTCGATCTTATAATCGGGATTCGCGTTACTGGACCCGGAACCAGCGCTGTCAAAGCAGCCTGTCAGTCCAACGGAAGAAGCCACGGCAAGACTTATTAGAGTTTTCTTGAACATGGGTGGAACCTTTTCCTGTTGTTGTGTCGTTATGTTCGGCAGCTGACGGGGCCGGTCTGGCCCGGTAAACCCGTTGTCAGTGGCCTGGTTTGCTTAGCTGTTGTCTGAAATTCTGGCCAGCGCTCTGTGCCTGATTTCTGTAACTCTGACTATAGCGGCAGTAAAGCAACAGTTGATCGCTCTAAAGTGTGATTCTGATCATTGGGAGCCTACCCGCACGGTCGGAGTTCGGCTTCATTGAAAAATAGTTGGCCCCGAGACTTTTGTCGAGTCTTTCGGGGCAGGGGTAGCCAGCCTAGCTGAAGCTTGAGAAATCCGGTTTCCGCTTTTCAGTGAAGGCCTTGATGGCTTCGGCATTTTCCGGTGACTTCAGGCGTTCTGCGAAGAGTTTGCCTTCGGCCAGCATGGCGGTTTTCAGCGCATCGCCGCTGGCCCGGTTCAGCAATTCACGGGTGGCACGGACGGCCGCCGGGGGCTGGGCTGCAAGCCGTGCGCAGGCTTCCAGAGCCGTGGTTTCAGTTTGTGACGGTTCGCACACCTGGTTGATCAGCCCCAGGCGCTGAGCATCTTCGGCTGTGAATGCGCCGCCCAGCATCAACAACTCCGCAGCGCGTACCCGGCCGAGCCAGGATGGCAGCAATAGGCTGGAGCCGCCTTCCGGGCACAGGCCTAGGTTGGCAAAAGGCATCTGGAAGCGGGTGTTGTTGCCGGCAAACACCAAATCGCAATGCAGCAGCATGGTGGTGCCGATGCCCACGGCGGGGCCATTCACTGAGGCTACGATCGGTTTGTTGGTGGTGGCCATCAGGAACAGGAACCGGCCTACAGGGGTGTCTTCAAACTCGCCGGGCAGGCCCGCGGCAAAATCGCTCAAGTCGTTTCCGGCTGTGAAGCACTCATCGCTCCCGGTGTATAGAATACAGCGAATGTCGCTGTCGTCGCGGGCCTGTTCAATCGCATCACCGAGGGCGGTGTACATATCATGGGTGAGGGCGTTTTTGCGGTCCAGGCGGTTAATCCTGACGGTTAGGATATGGTTCTTTTTTTCAGTTAGGACGAGGTCGGTCACGATGTCTCCTGCTGTTTTTATATCGAAGATACCAGCAATGTTACATTTTTTCGTGGCCGTTTAGGCAAGTTTGTCGTTAAAAACCTTCGCGCCGGGTTTGGTCCCTCGGTATTGGATTTTCTGGTAAACTTCGCGCTTCCTTTATTAGACACGTTTAAAACCCCTACTAGACAAACCAGACCTGATGAGACGCCTATGACCACCGTAATCCGCCAGGACGACCTGATCGAGAGCGTAGCGGACGCGCTGCAGTTCATCTCCTATTACCATCCGAAAGACTTTATTCAGGCTGTACACGAGGCCTATAAGAAGGAAGAGTCCCAGGCGGCCAAGGATGCCATGGCACAGATTCTGATTAACTCCCGCATGTGCGCTCAGGGCAAGCGGCCACTGTGCCAGGACACTGGCATCGTTACGGTGTTTGTGACGGTCGGTATGGATGTGCAATGGGATGCCGACATGGCGCTGGACGATATTATCAATGAGGGCGTTCGCCGGGCTTACATGCACCCGGACAACGTGCTGCGTGCCTCTATCCTGGCCGATCCGGACGGCAAGCGCACCAATACCAAGGACAACACACCTGCCATCATCCACTACAAGATTGTGCCGGGTAATACCGTGGATGTGCATGTGGCTGCGAAAGGCGGCGGTTCCGAGGCCAAGTCAAAATTCGCCATGCTGAACCCATCGGATTCCGTGGTGGACTGGGTGCTGAAAATGGTGCCGCAGATGGGCGCTGGCTGGTGTCCGCCGGGCATGTTGGGTATTGGCGTAGGCGGCACTGCTGAAAAAGCAATGGAGCTGGCCAAGGAGTCGCTGCTGGACCCGATTGATATCCATGACCTGCAGGCCCGTGGTGCTTCCAACCGTTCCGAGGAGCTGCGTCTGGAACTGTTTGACAAGGTGAATGAGCTGGGTATTGGTGCCCAGGGTCTCGGTGGCTTGACCACGGTTCTGGATGTGAAGGTCAAAGACTACCCGACCCATGCTGCCAACAAGCCGGTGGCGATCATTCCCAACTGCGCGGCCACCCGTCACGCACACTTCGTTCTGGACGGCTCCGGCCCTTCATTGCAAACCCCGCCGAGCCTGGACGACTGGCCGGAAATTACCTGGGAAGTGGGTGACAGCGTTCGCCGCGTGAACCTGGATACGGTTACACCGGAAGACGTGAAAGACTGGAAACCGGGCGAAACCGTGCTGCTCTCCGGCAAGATGCTGACCGGCCGTGATGCTGCCCACAAGAAGATGGTGGACATGATCGAGCGCGGTGAGGAACTGCCGGTGGACCTGAAAGGCCGCTTCATCTATTACGTCGGCCCGGTCGACCCTGTGCGCGAGGAAGTGGTTGGTCCCGCGGGCCCCACCACCGCCACCCGCATGGACAAGTTCACCCGCACCATGCTGGAGAAAACCGGCCTTACCGGCATGATCGGCAAAGCCGAGCGCGGCCAGGTGGCCATTGATGCCATCCGCGAGTTCGGTGCTGTCTATCTGATGGCCGTTGGTGGTTCTGCCTATCTGGTGTCCAAGGCCATCAAACACGCGGAAGTGGTTGCCTTCGAAGAGCTGGGGATGGAAGCCATCTACGAATTTGAGGTGGAAGACATGCCGGTGACGGTCGCGGTGGATTCCAAAGGCTCCTCTGTTCACCAGACCGGCCCTGCCGAATGGCACGAGAAGATTATCACCGCCAAGGCGGTGTGATCCTCACGAGAACTCAGGAAGAACAACTGATACTCAGATGCTTCCCCCAGTCCGGGGGAGGCGCTGAGTATTGTTCGAATTCCGGCTGTTCATCGAACGGCTTCTTCAATACCTCCAGCAACTCCTTCATAGGCTCGTAGTCGCCGTTTTGGGCTTCCAGGATCACCTGCTGCGCAAGATAGTTCCTTAGAATGTACTTAGGGTTCACCTTCCTCATCTGGTATTCCCGCTCGTCATGGGCGCGGATTTCGGATTGCAGGCGTTGTTCATACCGCTCGAGCCATTCATCCGCCACACTGCGGTCCACAAACAGGTCGCGGATCGGCGAAGAGCCTTTCGATGTGAGGTTGGATAGCCCCCGGAAAAACAGCGTGTAGTCCACATGGTGCTCGTGCAGCATGCTGAAGGTGTCCATTATCAGGCTGAGGTCGGATTCGTCTTCCTGGGCCAGCCCCAGCTTATCCCGCATGTTTTGCAGGAAGCGTTCGTTGTAGGCAAGCTCGTAACGCCGCAGCCCCCGTCTTACGTCGTCCTCGTTCATGATCGGAAGCAGCGTGTTCGCAAGATACTGGCAGTTCACAAACCCGACACTGGGTTGGCGATTGTAGGCGTAGCGTCCGCCCTGGTCGGTATGATTGCAGATGTAACCGGCGTCGAAATCGTCCAGGAAGGCATAGGGGCCGTAGTCAAAGGTGTCCCCGATAATCGACATGTTGTCGCTGTTCATTACCCCATGGCAGAACCCCACGGCCTGCCAGTCGGCAATCATCCGCGCCGTGCGCTCGACCACCTCGACATACCAGCGTTGATAGCGTTCGTCCTCCGGTAGGTCGATCAGGTGAGGGAAGTGCAGCGCAATCACATGCTCAATCAGCGTTTTCAGGGCCTGTTTGCCCTCATGATGCGCTGCGAACTCAAAATGCCCGAATCGGATGTGCGTCTGGGCCACTCGCACCAACGCCGCCGCCGTCTCAATCGACTCACGCCGCACCGGGTCTTTCGCGCTCACCATGAACAATGCCCGCGTGGTGGGAATTCCCAGCGCTGCCATCGCCTCGCTGCACAGGTACTCGCGGATCGTGGAGCGCAGAACGGCCTTGCCGTCCCCGAACCGGGAATAGGGCGTCATTCCTGCTCCCTTCAGGTGCCAGTCCCAGCGTCGGCCATCAGGGCCCACCGTCTCCCATAACAGTAGCCCACGGCCGTCGCCCAGGTCCGGGTTATACATTCCGAACTGGTGCCCGGTGTATTTCATCGCCACCGGGTCCATGCCTTCCAGCAATTCCGTCCCGGCACCAATACCGGTCCAGTCCTCGGGGTTCTGCGTGTGAAAACCCATCTCCCCGGCCAGGTCGTGGTTAAAACACACCATCCGGGCATCCCTCAACGGCGTGGGCGGCACCCGGGTGTAAAAACTGTCCGGAAGCTCAAGATAACGATGTTCGACTTTAAACGGGTTGCTGCTCATAGCGTCAGTGTCCCAGATAACTCCGATCTCCCACAAACCAAATAACCACTGCCTATACTCCAATTGGTACAAAACCTGCAAAACTCAAAACAAACCAACAGGGAAGCCGTCAACCGTGTCCTCACCCGAATTGACCAATACCATCCGTACATTGATCAAACAGGAATCCCTTCCCGATTCCTACGCCGACACCGTCAAAAAGACCATCCTACCCCTGGCCCAGCACCTGCACAGCCTCAAACAGGCCCGAAACGAGCCCATCGTCATTGGCATCCACGGCGCCCAGGGTACTGGAAAATCCACGCTGACCCTGTTCCTCCGGGAACTGCTGACTAATCATTATCGAATCCCCACGGCCAGTTTTTCCCTCGACGACCTCTATCTCACCCGTGCAGAGCGGGAGCAGCGAGCAAAAGAAATCCACCCGCTGTTCATTACCCGGGGCGTTCCCGGCACCCATGACCTGGCATTGGGGCAGCACGTTATTGACCAACTGAAAGCCGCCCACCAAGACACGGAAACCGACATTCCAGCGTTTGATAAGTCCCGGGATGACCGTTACCCGAAAGCACAGTGGCCTGTTTTCCAGGGCAGGGCCGACATCATCCTGGTGGAGGGCTGGTGCGTGGGAGCCGTTCCAGCGGGTAGCGAAGAGGAATTGATGGAGCCAGTCAACGAACTGGAGCGGTCCGAGGACCCTGAGGGCCTGTGGCGTCGAAACGTCAATAGCTGCCTGAAAGGGGAGTATGGCCGGTTTTTCAGCCAGCTCGACAGCCTGATCATGCTGCGTGCTCCCTCCATGGAGTGCGTGCTGACATGGCGCACCCTACAGGAGCAGAAGTTAAGGGATCGTTCTCGGGCTGCACCAAAAGAGAGCGCGTCTGATCAAAAGACCGGGAATGAGTTACGCATCATGAGCAATGAGGAAATTGCCCGATTCATCATGCACTACGAACGGATCACCCGCGCCAGCCTGCAAGAAATGCCCGCCCGCGCCGATTGCGTGATCAATGTCGGTGAAGACCACAGTTTCGGTGAACCGCTGATCCGTCAGCGCCAATAGAGGACATTGCCATGGCCAAACCCAGACTGCTCCTGTTTTCCGACCTGGACGGCACACTTCTGGACCACGACAGTTACGACTGGTCGCCCGCGAAGCCAGCGCTTGAGCGGCTGGCGGCGGCGGACATCCCGGTGGTGCTCAATTCCAGTAAAACCGCAGGAGAGATACACGCCGTGCGGGAGCAACTGGGAAACACGGCGCCTTTCATTGTTGAAAATGGCGCTGCCGTTATTGTCCCCGCGAACTGTTTTGGACCGGGCCCTGAGCAAGTGCAGAGTTTTGGGGCATCCCGGGATGAGGTGTTAACCCTGCTGAAGGAATGTCGGGCTGAGGGTTTTCAGTTCCGCAGTTTTGCGGATATGAGCCCGGCGGAGCTGGCCGGGCACGCCAAACTCTCTGAACCGGAAGCAAAACTGGCGAAAGACCGCGCCGGCACAGAGCCATTGCTGTGGGAAGGAGACGAGGATTCGCTGGCCAGATTTCGCGAGAAATTGGATGAACACGACTGCCGTCTGTTGCAGGGCGGGCGCTTTCTCCATGCCATGGGCACCTTTGATAAAGCCGATGGGGTCCGTTTTTTGCTGGGTAAATACAGGGAACACTTTGAGCAGGACCGGCTGATTGCCATTGCACTGGGCGACAGTCCCAACGACCAACACATGCTGGAGGAAGCCGATATCGCGGTTATCGTTCGGGGCGTCCACTCAGAGAGCGTATCCCTGCCATCCCAGAGCCGGGCAATACGGTCCATTAGGGCCGGTCCGGCGGGGTGGAACGAATGCGTGCTGAATCTTCTGATTGAGTACGGTTACTGAAACCGGGTACTAACCACAGGAGAGCCGCCATGGGCGACTTTTACCAGAACGGCATCATCACAACCCTTCATAACCTGTGCCGACGGCCGGTGGAAGAGCTGGAGCGGGAACTTATGGGGTTCCGCAAAGAGCGACCGATGTCGCTGGTGCTGCCATCCCTGTACTCAGAGCTTGAAGGCCCGGCCCTTAAGAACATTGTGAAAGAGCTCGCCAAAGTGCCGTACCTCGAGCAGATCGTCATCGGCCTTGATCGCGCCAACGAGGAGGAATATCGGCACGCTCTGGCGTATTTCTCCGAACTGCCCCAGCATGTGCGCGTGCTCTGGAATGATGGGCCCCGACTTAAGGCGCTGGATATGCAACTGCGGGAACAAAACCTGGCGCCTACGGAAATGGGCAAGGGGCGGAACGTCTGGTACTGCTTTGGTTATGTTCTTGCCGCAGGGAACAGTAAGTCCGTTGCTCTTCACGACTGTGACATCCTGACCTATTCCCGTGACCTGGTGGCAAGGCTGATCTACCCGGTGGCCAATCCCGGTTTCAATTACATGTTCTGCAAGGGCTATTACGCCCGGGTAGCGGATGGAACAATGAATGGCCGTGTTAGCCGGCTGCTGGTCACACCGCTGATCCGCGCGCTGAAGAAGGTCTGCGGCCCCAGCGACTTCCTGGACTATCTCGACAGCTACCGGTATCCGCTGGCGGGGGAATTCTCGTTCCGGACCGACGTCATTAACGACTTGCGCATACCCAGCGACTGGGGGCTGGAAGTGGGCGTGCTCTCGGAGATGAAGCGCAACTATGCCACCAACCGCCTTTGCCAGGTGGACATCGCGGATACCTACGATCATAAGCATCAGGAATTATCGCCGGAGGACGCCAGCCGCGGCCTGTCCAAAATGAGCACCGACATCAGCAAGGCCCTGTTCCGCAAGCTGGCCACCAATGGCGAAATCTTCTCCAACGAAAAGTTCCGCACCATCAAGGCGGCCTACTTCCGCATTGCCCTGGACTTTGTCGAAACCTACCAGAGTGACGCGGTGATCAACGGACTGAGCTTTGACCGGCACAAGGAAGAGAAAGCGGTGGAGTTGTTTGCCCAGAATGTCATGCGGGCAGGGGCCTACTTTCTGGACAACCCCATGGACACACCGTTTATTCCGAGCTGGAATCGCGTCACCAGTGCCATTCCGGATATCAAGCAACAGCTTCTCGAGGCCGTAGAGCTGGACAACGAGGAGTATCGGTAGCATGAGCAATACCCTGCATCACAAGCTCGCCACGATGCTGGATGTGGTTTACCCGGAAGCGGATACGGGCGTCCTCGCGGATCAGCTGCTCGAAACCATGGGGCTGGCGTGGGATACGTCGGCGCCCCCGGCCTACCAGAATAACTGGGACGAATCCGATGTCATGCTGATCACATACGCGGACACCGTCCAGCGCAAGGGTGAGAAGCCACTTCAGACCCTGAACCGGTTTCTCGGCGACTGCCTGAATGACACCGTGTCCGCCGTGCATATCCTGCCGTTTTTCCCCTACAGCTCGGACGACGGTTTTTCCGTTATGGATTATCTGGCGGTCAATGAATCCCATGGCGACTGGACAGACATCGAGCGAATAGCTGACGACTACAGACTGATGGCGGACCTGGTGATCAACCACATGTCGGCCCGCAGCAGGTGGTTCGAGAACTTCCGGAAACGGATCGATCCTGGCAAGGATTACTTCTTCGAGGCCAGGCCAACAGACGACCTGAGCGCGGTGGTCCGGCCCCGCACATCCCCGTTGCTTAACGCTGTACAGACAGAGGATGGCGAGCGTTACGTCTGGTGCACCTTCAGTGAAGACCAGGTGGACCTGAATTTTGCAAACCCCCAGGTGCTGAACGAATTTGTGGGCATCATCCGCTACTATCTCGAGCGGGGCGTGACCATTTTCCGGCTCGACGCGGTGGCTTTTCTATGGAAAGAGGTGGGTACGCCGTCCATCCATCTGCAGCAAACCCACGAACTGATCAAGATTCTGCGCCTGTTGATTGAACACCACACCCCAGAGAGCGTTGTCATTACGGAAACCAACGTTCCCAACCGCGAGAATCTGACCTACTTCGGCAACGCCAACGAAGCCCATGTGATCTACAACTTTTCACTGCCGCCGCTGCTGATCAACACGCTGGTCACCGGCAACTGCCGCCACCTGAAAACCTGGCTGATGAGCATGCCGCCGGCGCAGATGGGCACCACCTATCTCAACTTCATTGCCTCCCATGATGGCGTGGGCCTGCGCCCAACAGACGGCCTGTTGACGGAAGAAGAGAAGCTGCGACTGATCAACACCATGGAATCCTTCGGCGGTAAAGTCTCCTATCGGCGTACGCCAGATGGCAAGGATCAGCCCTATGAAATGAACGTGGCGTTGTTTGATGCCTTAAAGGGAACAGCGGAGAGAGGCTCTGACCATTGGCAGTTGCACCGCTTTATCTGCGCTCATACCGTTATGCTGGCCCTGGAAGGGATTCCTGCGTTCTACATCCACAGCCTGCTGGGCACTGAGAACGACCATGAGCGGGTTAAGAACACCGGTCGCCTGCGTTCCATCAACCGCGGGCAGTGGAACCTGGACACTTTGGAAGCTGAGCTGGCGGACCCGCTGAGCCATCATCACAACGTGTTCACCGAGCTCAAGCGCCTAATTGCCATTCGCCGCAAGCAGCCCGCCTTCCACCCCAATGCTACCCAGTTCACCCTCCATCTCGGTTTGCAGCTGTTCGGCTTCTGGCGCCAGAGCATGCGCCGTGACCAGTCGATCTTCTGCATTCACAACATCACCGATGAGGTCCAGCAGGTGTCCCTTGGCGACATTAACCTGATAGGAACCGACCAGTGGCAGGACCTGATCTCTGGCCTGAAGATTGACGACCTGTCTGGCAGCCTGACTCTCAAGCCCTATCAAAGTGTGTGGTTGTCGAACCGGGAATGATGGCAGAATGCGCGGATGCCATCGACAGCCCAGCCCCGCATTCTATTATTGTCCGCCTACGACGCCGGCAGCCATCAACGCTGGCGTGAACAACTGGTGGCCAGCCAGCCTGATTTCGATTGGGAGGTGCTGGCGCTCCCGCCCCGCTTTTTCCGCTGGCGGATTCGCGGCAATGCACTGACCTGGCTGCAGGAGCCGGCGCTAAAGGCCCACTATGATCTCCTGGTGGTGACCTCCATGGTGGATCTGGCGTCCCTGAAGGGATTCCATCCTCATCTGGCGCGTACGCCCACGATTCTCTACATGCATGAGAACCAGTTTGCCTACCCGGATTCCGGCCGGCAGCATTCCAGTGCCGAGCCCAAAATCGTTAATCTCTACAGCGCCGTTGCCGCGGATAAAGTGCTGTTCAACAGCGCGTGGAACCGGGACAGCTTTCTGGATGGCGCCCGACGTTTCCTGGAAATGATGCCTGACGGGCTCCCCGATGGCCTGCTGGAGGGTATCGGGAGGAAATCCCAGGTCGTTCCCGTGCCGATCGAAGACCGCCTGTTTGTTGAAAGAGAGAAACCGGTCAACGCACAGTGCCCTCATCTCCTATGGAATCACCGCTGGGAATACGACAAGGCGCCAGACCGGCTGTCTCTGTTGCTGGATTCGCTTGCCGACGCCGGCCAGGACTTCCGGTTGAGTGTGGTAGGGGAGCAGTTTCGCAAGGAACCCGAGGCATTCGGTGGTATACGTGAGCGACACCGGGAGCGCATAGTGAACTGGGGATACCTGCAGAGCAGGGCGGATTACGACCGTTTGCTGGGCGAAGCTGATGTGGCTATCTCCACCGCTCTTCATGATTTCCAGGGGCTGTCGGTATTGGAGGCGATGGCGTCTGGCTGCCTGGCATTGGCGCCGGACCGGCTGGCCTACCCGGAATATGTACCAGCGGCGCAACGCTATGCCAGTCACGTGGATAATCCAGCGGCGGAGGCTGACGCCGCGGCCGGTCTGCTAAGCCGCTTAATACATCAACCACCGGAGACTTGCAGGCCCGGAGATTGGCGGCTCAGTGAACTGCAAATGAAATATTACAAAGTGATCAGTGCAACCCTGGGCCAGCAGACGGTATCCTGAGCCTGACCCAAAACACGGAGTAAGCGCAGATGATGAGAGCCATCAAAGTCAGTGGCGACACACTGAGCTGGGAAGCGTATGAAGCGCCTTCCGAGGTGCCCGAAAATCATGTGGCTATTGATATTGCGTGGACCGCCATCAACCGTGCGGATCTGATGCAGAAAGCCGGTGTGTATCCGCCACCGCCCGGGGCGTCGGACATCCTGGGCCTCGAAGTCAGCGGGACTATTTCCAGGGTGGGAGAGGGTGTTCATAACCTCAAACCCGGTGATGAAGTCTGCGCACTGCTTACGGGCGGTGGTTATGCGACCCATGTGGTGGTGCCTGCGGTTCAGGTGTTGCCCGTTCCAAAGGGTTACAGCCTGAAAGAGGCAGCGGCCATTCCTGAAGTGTTTGCGACCGCCTGGCTGAATCTCTATCACGAAGCTGCACTCAAGCCTGGGGAGAAAGTGCTGGTCCACGCAGCGGCCAGTGGCCTTGGTACGGCCGTGATTCAATTGGCAACGGCTCTCGGCAATCCGGTGTTTGCCACGGCCGGCGACAACGACAAACTCGAGATCTGCAGAAGGCTGGGCGCCAGCGGTGTCTGGAATCGCAAGGACGGTTCGTTCGTCGATGCCATCAAATCCTGGGGCGGGGTGGACATGGTGCTGGACCCCGTTGGCGGAAACTACATCGCCGAAGACCAGAAAGTATTGAATATGGATGGCCGAATCATACTCATTGGCCTGATGGGCGGTCGTATGGCGGAAGTCGATCTGGGGTTGATGTTGATGAAACGCCATCGCCTGATCGGTTCAACCCTTCGGTCCCGGCCCGTGGCGGACAAGGGTGATGTCATGAGTGCCCTGTATAAGCATGTCTGGCCACTGCTCAGTGCCCGGCAGATTGATCCGGTGATTGATAGTGCCTGGCCTATCGAGAAGGCCGGGGAAGCCATGGCCTATGTGGCGGAGAATCGAAACATCGGGAAAGTCTTGTTGCAGGTTGCCGGGTAAACCTCCTTCCCTGGAGGTTTTCCGGATCAATCGGCGATGTGTACCAACTGCTTGCCGAAGTTTTTCCCTTTCAGCATACCCTTGAAGGCTTCCGGTGCGTTTTCCAGGCCTTCCGCGATGGTCTCACGGTATTTGAGTTCGCCAGAAGCAACACGGTCCGCCAGGATATTGGTGATTTCCTGATGTTTGTCCTGCCACTCTGTGACCAGGAAGAAGCGGTGCTCCGGCACCGGGTCCAGCGCCTTGAGTACGTGGAAAGGTGTTTCCACTGCCCCCATATCCTCGGCATTGTAAGCGGACACGAAGCCGCAGATAGGTACCCGAGCGCCAGGGTTGAGTAACGGCGCCACGGCACGGGTCACGGCACCGCCCACGTTTTCGAAGTAGATGTCGATGCCGTCGGGGCAGGCGGCCTTGAGGTCGGCTTCGAGGTTGCCGGCCTTATAATCCACGCAGGCATCAAAACCCAACTCTTCCACCACATACCGGCATTTCTCCGGGCCTCCGGCCACGCCGACAGTACGGCAACCTTCTTTCTTGGCGGTTTGCCCAACCACCGTGCCCACCGGGCCAGACGCGGCGGACACCACAACGGTCTCGCCGGATGTCGGCTTGCCCACGTACATCAGGCCGCAATAGCCGGTGCGTCCGGGCATCCCGGCAACGCCAAGGTAGGCCTGCAGGGGCACGTTGTCCTTCGGTTCAATCTTGTAGACCATCTCCGCATTGGCAGGGAACACTACATACTCCTGCCAGCCCGAGTAGCAGGTCACCAGGTCACCAGGTCACCCACTTTGAGCTCGTCTGACCGGGACTCGACGATCCGTGCGACGCTTTCGCCAACGATGACCTCGTCAAGGCCAATAGGATCCATGTAGCCCTTGGCATCGTTCATGCGGGGGCGCATGTAAGGGTCCAGCGACAGCCATAGCACTTTGGCCAGGACCTCACCTTCTTTCAGTTCGCGGACTGGCCGCTCTTCAAGGGCCAGGTCACCCTCCTGAATTTCGCCCTGCGGGCGCTGCTTGAGAATCACCGCTCGATTGGTATGGTTGGTCACAAATCATCTCCGGTTGCATAATGAAACCAGATTAGGGTGCAGCAGATTCGTTTTGAGGTCAACATCCCGGCTTTGCGAAACCGGGGTTACATTCTCCTGCCTGATCGTTATAATCACCCAAGCTCAGGACGAGCTGTTTGTTGAACGACGCCAATTTCAGACATCTTCAGGGACCGAAGACATGCCCCAGGCAACCGGACTGCAGTTCACGGCCACCCTTGGCCAACTCCCCAAAGACCTGTTCGTGGTCGCCCGTTTCGAGCTGGCCGAGCACCTTTCCAGGCTGTGCCATTGCAAGCTGGAACTGGCCAGTACCTCGCCCGACATCGCCCCCGAAGACGTGCTGGAACAGCCCGTGGAACTGGTGATGTGGCAGGACGGTGTACCGCTGCGGCGCTTTACCGGCGTGATCAACGAATTCGTCCGGGGCGACTCCGGCCATCGCCGCACCCGTTACGACGTCATCGTTCAGCCACCCTTGTGGCGCCTCGACCTGATGCACAACAGCCGCATCTTCCAGACCCAGGCCACCGACGCCATCGTGCGCACCCTGCTGGAAGAGCGGGGCCTTATCGATGCCGTGTTTGATTTGAAACGCACCCCCGAAGAACGGGAATACTGCGTCCAGCACCGGGAAAGCGACCTGGCCTTTGTCGAACGGCTGGCCGCTGAAGAAGGCTGGCACTACCGCTATTACCACGGCGATGTGGAAGGCAACGACCAACCGGCCCTGATCATCGCCGACCACCACGGCGACGCCCCCAGGCTCGAGCCGGTGGCATACAACGCCAAGGCTGGCGGCAGCACCCGCCAGAGTACCGTCTTCCAGTTCCGCTACCGGGAACGGGTGAAAGCCGCCTCCGTGGCCATGAAGGATTACACCTTCAAGAACCCCGCCTACGCACTGATGCACGAACACCAGGGCGACAAACTGGACGGCCAGCGGGAAGACTACCAGCACTACGACTACCCCGGC
>Ga0207906_1000258_pt1 | contig 26612 bp, 40 predicted proteins | sample LinPmetageLP37_FD_184050 | JGI IMG/M metagenome (GOLD analysis project Ga0207906, IMG submission 184050) | Marine viral communities from the Pacific Ocean - LP-37 (SPAdes) | ecosystem: Environmental > Aquatic > Marine > Oceanic | place: Pacific Ocean | collected 2010-06-16 | reverse complement strand
GATATCTTCCAACACGGCTGCATACCCAGCGATGTCAACGTGGCTATCATGCGATGGCCGCTGCTGGCATCGGGCTACCTTCACTAGCATGACCATCATCGCTGCATCATAGGGTGTGATGATCCCAGAGGAACCCCAGCTTCTATTCCTTAGCCAGCAATTCCACAGGTCAGCAATCCTCATGTGATTGACCGCCGCATCTCCGTAAGCCTCAGCACGAGGGCCAGTAACAAGGGCCTCAGCCTCAGTAAGTAGTTCACTCTTGATCTCATCCGTCAATGTCAGCCTCCATAAGCATTGCCCGGTCAATGAAGTGCTGGCGTATTACCAGCCACCTCTGCTGGGCATCCACGTTCTCTTTCAGTTCAGCCCTACTCTTTACTTTCAGTAGCCGCTTCACGCTCGTTGCTGCTGCCTCTTCGGTTTGTTCCCCAGAGAAGCCGTTGTCCATCAACCATTTCTGGAAGTCACTGTCCCTGCATAGGGCACCGCAACTGGTGACCATACGCTTGCCCTCACGCACGCTCTCAGGCTCTATGATCTCTTCCTCATCGCCAAGTCTGGCCATCCCGACCATGTAACGTGAGCCTATGGGATCAGAGAGGAGGGGGGTAGGTACATCACTGGGGTGGAGGACCAAGCTCAGAACAATGCCGTCCTTGGATTGTCTCAGTACAGACTTGACTGCTTCAAAGCCATAGCTGGCATCCTTGATGTTAGTCATTGGTTACCTCCGATATCCGGTAGCAACCGCTGCATTTGCAAACCGTATAGCGCATGGTGTGCTACAAAACTGGCCGTAATTAAACGCCCTGTATGTCCCACGGTTCAGTCGCCATACTGTGCGCTTACTGCCGGGGAAGTATTCTTTCTGAGACACTACTCTCGAATTGCCTTTGTATGGCTTCCCTTCTGGCAATATTATTGTTTCGTAGTATCCGCCCGCTTTTTTCCCACAGTTGGTACAGACTAATTGCTCCTCGACTTCGGTGTATCTATTTGCCATTGTCTCTGGTTACCTCCTCAATAAACTTTATTGGGTCTATCCCTTGCAGCGCCCACCACTGCTCCTCATTGCCGTGTCGATGGAGTTCCATATGGTGGGCATGGCACAATGGAACTGTATTGTAGTCGCTGACCTTGAGTGATAACGCTGGCTGATCAGTGAAGGTGACGTGGTGAGCGGAGGTACGAGGGTCAGCACATATCAAGCATGGCTGGCCTCGCACCCTGCTCAGGTGGGACTGTGACCTAGAACGGGATATCGACATCGTCGTCGTCGGAAGAAGAGGATGCCTGCTCCTTTGGTTTGTAAGCATCGGAGAACCACACACTGAAGTACTCAAGCCCACCCTTGGAGGTGCGCTGTAGCCCAGCAATGTCCATCACGACAACCTCTTGCCCTTCGGCATCACCGCGCTTGGAAGGTTGGGTGTCTCCTTCCTTGAACATCTCAGCCATCTTCTTGACGAAGGCCTTTGTTATCTCCACGCTCCCCGACAGTTCGGGGTTGGCACCACGCGCATCTTGCTTGCGCTTGATTTCGTCCCACGGGAAGTAGTTGCACGCAGACTTGTTCACGAACATCGCACCGCCGCCGTACTTTGGTTTGTCAGCCATCGGTCTTCACTCCTTTTCTGGTAAAGGGTTTGTTAGATTTCGCTGCCATCTTAGCAGCTTTGAAAATTTCAATGAGGCCCTGCAACATCTCAGGCTGCGCCTCGCCTAGAGCCTTGATAGCTTTGTTCTTGTTGACAAGGTAGAAGTCTTCAATGGCAGCAACGCAGGCATCACCATCCTCGTACTTCGTCTTTCCGTCTCCCCAGACATCATCGATGCTGGGCATGAAGACCTCAAAACAGGCGACCACATGCTTCCAACCTTCGACGTTCTTGCCTTCAGCAATAACAATACCTTCATCCGTCTGGTCAACGGTGTCATTATCAACGAATGCCTTACGCCACTCATCTAGGCTTCCTGAGATTTCAGGCGTTGGTGCAGGCGTGTCTTCCTTGGCTGGGGTATCCTCAACTACCACCTCTTCCTCAGCCACATCGGGCACGTCTTCTCCTGCATATATGTATGAGCCCAAGCCGTGGTAAGCGATGGCCTTGGTGAGACAACGCTGTAAAGAAGTGTTGACTTGGAAACTGTTAGGCCGTTGGACAGAGCGGTTCCGATTATCCAAGACAGGCATAACCTCTGTGATAGCTACCCCAGCTACCGTGACTGTCACCTTAACGAAGGCGTTGCCGCCCTTGTCCAAAGCATACGGCAGGGTGTAGGGGGTAGGGTCACCGTATTCAAACCAGTTCTTCTCGAAGCTGGCATCGGGGAAGTTCTCTTTCAGGATCTTCCATGCCCACGCCCACGAGAGATAGGTCAACCCGCCTTTCTTCTCGACGTGATCAGAGCAATCGATCTTTGAGAGAACACTCCATGTGGTGGCCTCTTTCTTAGCGGTCATTGTTACCTTCCTTCCATTGGTTACAAAATTCTGCGACCCCACAGTAGTTGTTGGCACAACGAGTGTAGGTCGCGGGTCTCACCTCGACGTGCCTGTTTGAATCTTTCTTGGCGTATGCGTCTGCCTCCTTCAGGGTATCGAAGACCCTCAGCGCCCGCTTGTTGTCGCCCTTCAGCACGGCATACTGGGCAGGTCTCGCCCATCTCTCCGCATCACTACACTCAGGCAGGTCATCGAACTCAGCGCCAAGCTGGGCCATATTGTGGAGACGCACCCTCTCTTCTACATATGCATCCTGTTCCTCTTCGGACCACAGGGTCAGCGGGATAGTGATGATAGATGCTGGAGGATAGTCTGACTTGCGGTTTGCTTCTGCCTCTTTCCAGTCGCGCAGCATGGCGATGACAGAGACGCTACGCACAGTCCTCTTCTTGCACTTGCGAACTAGATAGGCGTAGACATTTAATTGATTAGTCCATTCTCGGTAGTCACCATAGATAATCTTATAGACACCAGTCTGTTTATAATCGAAGAGGTCTACCTCATCATCATCAACATACTGGAGATCAACTGCTCCACTAATGAGGGTTCCGTTCACCTTGACGGTTAGACGCTCCTCCGATTCGTAAGAATTGGAATCCACGTTGGCTTGCTCCAAGACCAGATGCATGGCGCTGCCCTGCATGAGCCACCCAAGATCCTTGACATCGGCAGTAGCCTGTTTACGCCACTCCTTTGTTTTCTTTATTTGACTGATCTGCGGTGCATCGATAAGAGTAGTAACCCTAAGTCCTTCTACCTTCTCATCTTTCTGGAAGAAGGTGAGGGCTCGGACAACAGGGTCAGGCAAATTAGTTTCATTGGTATAATTCATGGGTTCTCCTTCCGACACTATAGCCATTAGCAATCTAATAGCAATAGATAAGTGGTTGTTTGAGGTTACGATCTTGGGTGAGCCTGCGTCCAAGGCGAACAGCAGGAAGCTCGTCCGATTCGGCAAACGATTAGCCAGCATCAAGTCGGACAAGGCGAGGGGCTATGAGAAGTTATTCGCGGATCAGGCTGTTCCTATTGACCCGTTAATCGATGGCGATGTGTTGTTATATTGTCACATCTTTTACGCCAGCCGCCGCCCCGATCTTGACGAGAGCCTGATAATGGATTGTCTACAAGGTGTAGCCTATACCAATGATCGGCAGGTCAAGGCCAAGGTCATCCTCCACGGGCTTGACAAGGAGCAGCCACGGGCTGTCATTAAAATTGCTAAACACGGGGGGTGAAGAACGGCTCTGGCAAGCCGTCATCTATCAGGCTCTACGGGACACCCTCAGCTATGACCGCCGGGTAAGAGACGATGCCCTTGCCTTCCTCCATCGCCAGACAGTTGACCTGAATATGGTGTGTGATATGGCGAGTGTCATCCCAAGGAAGGTGCTGGATGCTGCCAAATATTTAGAAGAGCTTGGCCCACGAGAGGGAGTAGTATATCTTGGGCAGTTGTTTCAAAACACACGAGATGAGGTGACCAACCATGATCAAGGAAACAATCAAGACTAGTTATCAAGCACGAGCCGATGGCCAATACCGTGACGTATGCCCAGCCTGCTCACACACAAGAAAGAAACATAACCAGACTGAGAAGGTACTCGCCGTTAAGGTTGAGTGGCCTACCGCACGCTGGCTCTGCCACCATTGCGGGGAGAAGGGCGGCGTCAAGCTGGAGGAGGAGCGGGACAACATTGTCAAGTTCGTTCCACCCGTTAAGAAAGACCTAGCCCCAGCAGCACAGACATATCTTGAGGGCCGTGGGCTGTCAGTCGAGACTATCAACAGCGCAGGCATTCTCTCTGACACCAAGTACATCAGAGATGCGGGCGACGTTATGTGTGCAGGCTTCCCATACGTTGAGCCCAGCAACAACAAGACCTACGCTGTTAAGTGGCGTGCATTGGATAGCAAGGGGTTCACCCAAGAGGGTGCCGCATCCACCTTCTTCGGTATCGAGAAGATCAAAGAGGGTGAACCACTGGTCATAGTAGAGGGTGAGATAGATCAACTTAGTCTCGCAGAGATAGGTATCCCCAGTGTGAGCGTACCTAATGGGGCCCCCATCAAGGTGAGTGATGATGACAGGGTTGATCCTACAGAGGACCGAAAGTTTTCCTACATCTGGGCAGCCTCAGAGATACTGAAGGCAACCGACAAAGTCGTCATAGCTGTAGACAGGGATGGTCCCGGCAACGCCCTCGCTGAGGAGTTGGCGAGACGTATAGGTAAGCCCAAGTGCTGGTCGGTTGAATGGCCAGAGAATTGTAAGGATGCCAATGATGTCCTCTTACAGTTAGGTAAGGCGGCATTAGCTAACGCCATTGAGAAGGCGGAGCCTTGGCCGATAGCGGGCCTGTATGATGTCGAGCATTATGCCGATCAGGTCAGAACTCTTTACGCACAAGGCGAGGGGAAGGGCCTAAGTACTGGCTATGAATGTGTCGATGAACTGTTCACCATCAAACCAATGGTGTATGTGATCACGGGCGTGCCCAGCATGGGCAAATCAGAGTTCCTCGACCAGATTTTATTTAACCTCAGCCAGAAATATGATTGGCGTCATGCTGTTTGCTCATTTGAAAACCCTGTTCCCATGCACGTCGCCAAGCTATTAGAGAAAACATTGGGCAAGCCTTTCCATGAGGGGCCGACACCACGCATGAGTGAGGAGGAGATGGAGCGGGGCCTGACGTGGGTCAACGATCACTTCCTCTTTATGGAGCAGAGCGACGGCACCTCAGCTACCATTGATGCAGTGCTTGAGCGTGGTAGTGCAGCAGTGCAACGCATGGGCGTGCGTTCCTTAACCATTGACCCATACAACTACCTAGACATGAACATTGGTAGTAAGTCTGAGACCAACCTGATCTCTGAAATGTTAACGAAGGTGAGGAACTGGAGCGCGGCACATGACTGCGCTGTATTTTTTGTAGCCCATCCAGCCAAGCTATACCGACAGGCAGATGGTAGCTACCCAGTACCGAAGGGCTACGACATATCTTCGTCGGCGGCATGGTTCAGCAAGGCTGATGTAGGCCTCTCAGTTCACCGACCTAACGACAGCGACATGGTCGAGATCCACTGCTGGAAGGTTAGGTTCAAACACATTGGCAATCAGGGTGTGTGTGAGTTATCATATGATAAACCGACAGGAACCTATGCCGAAGCGCAAACAGACTGGGAAGAAATCCAAGGAGACCTCTGATCTAGGGACGCCTGAGTTATCACTGCGTCACGCAGTGAAGGTTGAACCAGCAGGCCTAGGTATAGGCACCGTAAGGCTGCGTGTTCTGGATGGTTGTGAACTGGATCGTTTGTTAGCCGGTCAACTAATCATGCCAGACCAGCACAGTGCAGGTCTCAAGCTAGGTTGGGACATCGGCAGGGCTGGTGGTAAGAAGTCTTGCTTCTCCACTTTAGAGGGGGGGTTGTCGAGGGGAGGCACCGCTGGTGGACGGGTGATGTTTGCGGTATCTCGCATTGCGAAGGCAATGCATCAGGTCCAGAAGAGGACCAATAGAAAAACAGCGAGGCTCGTGTTCCATGTGGCTTCGGATGAAGCCAAGGTCACAAGCCCCGCCGCATTATCCTGTCTCAAGACAGGGTTAGTAGTGCTAAGTTCGTTCTACGCAACGCGTGCTTCCTTTCCGTTATCACTCTCGTGAACTGCTTGTCGGTTGATTTCCTGCTGGACTAGCAGGCTGATCTGGGCACTGAAACTTCGGTAGCCATCAGCCGCCCACTCTTTCACCGTCTCCTCATGGTGAGGAGAAAGACAGATGTGTGTTCGATTCTTCATGTCACCCCCGCCAAGTTATAGAAGCGTTGGTGCTTGCGAGCGAGCGCCCCAAGTTTAAATCGGAACTCCTTCTGAACGTCAGTGTCAGTTGCTGAGTCATGTGCAGACCAGAGTAGTTCACTCTGTCTTACCCACTGATCGATTGGGGGACGTGGTGAAGGTACTGGTAGCACCGTCTTTCTCTTCCACAGTGACATCGAACTCTCCCTTCTCTGCTATAATTTGTTCTATGTGACCGTCATCCACGACGATCTTAATCTTTGGTCTGTCCATTGTTACCTTCCTTGGATCATCCAGAATCCCAACGTCGATCCAGCCCTGCGCCAATGCTTGGTATGGTGCAGGCATATTCCAGACCCACCCCCTCTTGATGAGAAGGTGGGTCATCAGAACTACCTCTGGGAGATCAAGCTCTCCCTCTTCAAAGGCAGCGATAAGTTCAAGCTCTTGCACTTCCATTGAGTTCTTCACCCGTGAACAACCGCAGTTCATTGGCCGGGTTCCACCGCAAGAAATGATAGGTGTCGTGATCCTCACGATTGAGCGCAGCGTCTAGTCCACGCACCAGCCAGTTCAGTTTTACCAGCTTGTGAGGCTTACGAGATTGAGCCTTCGCCCGGATAGCAACGGAGTGGTAGTGGAACAGAGGATCTTTAAGGGACTGCCAGTCGTTCTTCGACAGGCGAGTGAACAACTGTTCAGCTATCTCCTGCCCGCAGGTGCGGGCCAGTCGCCAGAACACCAGAGATGCATTCTCCAGTGATCCTTCCATCTCTCGTAACTGGAGCCCACCTCGCATCGCGGCACCAAGCAGGGCCTCATGTTGACGGTGGAAGATCATCGCTTCCTGTATTGTCGGACGCAGTTGTTGCATCCGCCAGTTCGAGTTCTCCCAACGCCACGTTGTGTTCAGGACTACGCCCAATTTGGATGACCGCTTGACCCCGTACATCCCCAGTGCATGGGCCAGAGTACGTGGGCGGGCACGGTCAACATCATCAAGGCTCTCTACGCCACGCACTACCGCAGTGGTGAAGGCTTTGTTCGCCGTGATGCAGGCCGACAATCTTTGCTGCCCATCGAGAAGCTCACCAGTCGGTGAGAACTTCAGGGTCTCTCCGTTTTGAGACCATCGGTCATTGACCATGTCTCGTGCGAGTGCAGCAACGTGCTGCTCACTGACAGGTCGGTTGTTAGAGATGTTGTCGTCCAGATAATCCATCGCCTTAGCCGGGGTGATGGTCTCGACAGTCAACTTCAGTCCACCATTCTCGTCATCGCCACTATCGGGAGCGACAAATGGAGAGACAGTCGTGTTCTTATGGATCAGTCTATCAATAGACTTATGCATGGTTACCTTCCTTGCTTTGTGTGATGTGCCACATGGCACACCACCGTTTATCATCTATGGACACCATTGTCCACAGAGTAGGGGGGCTATCTCCGCTGCACCCCGTAAACTTTTGGTGAAAGTTTAACAACTCTGACCTGCTTCAGCTTGCCGCTGATCAGATGATTCAGGGCTGACTTCAATACCCGGTCGGGCATATCAATGTCCTGTCCTTCAATGTGCAGGACGGGGATAGCCTTACGCAGACGGGCGAAGGTGTTGTGCCCTTCCTCAATGGCCTTGATGATCTGAAGACCAACCCTTTCTTTGAGCGGAAACTTCAGACCAATGGTACTCACATCAAAAGGCTCTGGCTTGGGAGCCTCGACGGGCTCATGCTGTCGCGCTGGCCAGATGGCCTTCCGCTTCTGCAACTCACCGAGATTCTTCTTGAACTCATCGATCTCTTTCCGATTGAAATTATCTGGGCCATACCCCGTAACGTGGGAGAGCAACAGTTCAGTCATCACGATCAGCCGCTCCAAAGTCAGGCCGTCGAGTGAGTAACGTCGAAGGAACTCTGGCATCTCCATCGTCCCCTCGTCTTTGGTCAGTGTAACCATTGGTTACCTCCGTGTTAGGGGGGGCAACGTGCCCCCCCAGTTGAGTGCTTGAGCTACGCAGCCCGCGCTTGGAATGTCTTCTTGTAGTACCGTTGCTTCACCTTGTACTTTTTGAGAGCGGCTTGTGCCCTCTTCAGTTTGGTTTCCCAACGGGCGATGTTGGCATCCACCTGAGCCGCACGCTTTGCGACCTGATCGACAGGTGGCTTCGGCTTTGCCTTCGGCTTCAACTTGCCGTGCAGCCAGCCGTTATCGATGACATAGTCAGTCAGCACCCGTTCAATCGTAAGCTGACTGTTGGAATGTGGCCTCGCTCGTGGATGCAAACGCCAATGGCAGTAGTGCGAGACATCATGCACGAGATGCTTCCACCCGCCAGAGATCTCCCAGTGACGGCGAGCAGGGTTAACGTAATAGACACCCCGCTTCGGCCAAGTGTATCGATTGCCGCTCGTAATCTTGAGTGGCATTGTGAGCTTGCGTCCCGTCGCCTTACGATAGAGACGCTTCACTGCGGCGATGGCTTCCTGTTCGGATGGGTTCCTGTTTGCCCCCTCCTCTGCAAGCGCCGCCGTCCACTTGTCGTTGACACAACGATTGTAGTCTTGATGAATTTGATTCATCAGTCTGGTCTCCTCACATTGTCAAACAGCAGATGTTAGTATAGCACGAACAGACACAAAGCTCCACACGCGCACCCACTGCGGGTTACAGCGTGTGCCTCCTCTGTGAATCACATCGGTTCAGGCTCGTGAGCCATCACCGATTCGCTTCTTCAGTAACCTCCTTCCGGTGGGTGATCAGGCATCCCGCAACCACTCTCACTCTCCCACCCAGCAGTGCTTTCGATAAAGTCTACCTTGTAGCCTTCCTTCTCAAGCTCTGCTATGACGGCCTCCTCTGAGGTGCCCCAGTAGTGCTGCTCCTCATAGGGTGGGATAGTCTCAATGAAAAATGCTATGCGTCTCATCATTCCATTCTCCCTTACAAAATAAATACAGCTACTAACAGCATGATTGGGATCGCTGCTACAATTCCAAACAGGACGGCTCCGATCACCTCTCGGTCACAATCAGATAGTTTCATTGCCTGTTCTCTCTCACCTTCAACTCGACGGCGAAGATCAACGCAATCAATCCGAAGAGGGATGTTGCGACAGTCATAACGAACAGTGTTGTGGTAAAGGTCTGGCTGTTGAGCCCTGCCCAAGCCAGCCCGAATGTTGCGACAGTCCAGAAAGCGAGTGCCGCAAATCCAAATACATCATGCATCTTCATTGGTCAGTTACCTCATCTATTGGTTGGTCATCGATGCCTTCGCATCCATCAGCACACCCATCTGATGTGCTGGTGGATACGGCGGAGCTATCCGCCGCACCTTTGTGTTTAGGATGCCGCCTACGGCCCTTGGAGTGGGCATAGGAGGGCTCATCCCTATGGGTAACAGGGTTACCCTGCCTGCCCGTGCTAAGGGCACGAGCGACAGGGTTAGTCTTGCGTTTCATAACGCACCTTCCTTTCTATAGTCCCATGCGGTCAGCACAGATGGGACCAATGCCCCGCTCAATGCTGAGTTTGTTAGTGAGGGTTCTGCCGCAGCAACTGCAATTCCCAGTCAGCCGTCCGTACTTTACAGCAGCATCGGTCGGGTCAGCAGCAATCACCTTCAGGCTCTCGCTTGTGGCTGAGTCTGCGCTGCTAACAGCGTAGAACTTATCCTCTGCCGTGATCTTGCCTTGGTACTGGTCGCCCTCTGTCTTGATGTAGAGTGCCCCGGCGTTGTTACCATGATCAGGTGCGCGGGATATGATCAGGCCCAGTGCCCTGTACGTCGGACGCTTGTGGCCTTTCTCAACGGCGCGGTTGAACATGGCTCTGATTGTTGACAGGTCCACCTCAACAGCAGCGTCATCGCGTGCCTTCGCCTTGGCCTTCTTAGTTGCGGCGGTCTTGGCGATCATTTTGTAGGCAGCGTTGACTTGGTTCTCCGACAGGAAGCCACGGGTATTGAACTGCTCCACCAAGCTGGCGGCAAAGCTGTTCCACTCAGTCATCCCCCGGAGGTCACCCATTAAGGTGGGGTGTTCCTCAGTGAGCGCAGCCTGAGCAGCAGCCAGCCTGTTCCTGTTCGACTTGCTCTCCGCTCTCTTCTGACGTGCCTTGCGGCGGTCATGCTCGCTGCTTAGAAAGAACCCCTTGCCGTTGCAGGCAAAACATTTCTTCTCGCCATGCTGATTGTATCCACCAGACCAGCGGCCAGTCCCAGCGCATGGCTGACACGGGAACTTCTCGCGCTTGTCCTCTTTGACCGGCTGCTTCGGCGGCCATTCCTCCAACGCTCTCATCTCCTCAAAGAATTTATCAGTCATCAGGATACCTCCTCACCATACTGGTTGTAGATGCGTAGACCAGCAGACCTGATCTCGTAGAGCATCTCACTGGTTAACTCTTTCGCGTTGTGCTTTTTCATCCGCACGAGCAGCCGACTCAAAGAGCAGTCGGGACGGTAGACAGGGGTGCCATACCTATCCGCTTTCTCTACGTTGATGTGAGACGGCACATCACCATCGCTCAACCATTCATGGTTGCACGGTAAACGTCCTAGAATATCAGTCATCAGGATACCTCCTCATCATCCATAAGTTCAGGCAACGGGCTCAAGCTGTGACCACAAACGTCCTCGAACTCTCCCCCGTCACCAAACGATCCAGCACTCAACAGATAGTCTGAGATCGCCTGCTCCAATTCGGAAGCCGTCCAACCGCGACGATCAACAATCTCGTAATATGTGGCAGAGTGGTCACTATCTTCCGCCCGATCAAGATTCATATAGTCGAGCGCCACTGCGTAAACTTCTTGTGGGATTTTTTTAATGGTCAACATCTCTCACCTTCCTTGATTAGTGTGTAGTGCGTCAGCACCCAGAAGCACCCGCCTAAGCTGTGATGCTTGTGGGTACAGCGGGTTGCCCCGCTGCGCCGTTGTCTTATCCCTCATCAACGTCGTCGATGCCGGGTATCTGATAGTCGGGCACACCAATGTGCCTGAGATACGCAACCCATCCGTTGTAGCGTGCCTCGTAGGCGTTGTCGGCCACTAGATATATGTTGAAGTAGTTGTCGTGCCGATCAGCGCCCTCGACATAGTCACACCGCTTGAGGCTTGTCTCAAAGTGGTAGTCCTTAGCCCCACTCTTTCCTCGTGGATAAGAAAAGTCACAGAGCGAGGCATCCTTGAAGGTACGCAGCCCAAGTCTTGCGAGGTCAGGCCTGAGCGCACTCAGCAAGTGCCTGCAAAAAATAATGTTCACGTCCACAGTTCTTCTCCCTTTTCTGTGTGTTAGTTACGCTGCCTCTGCGAAGGTGTCTTCCTCAGACACCTCCGTTGCATCGTGTACCCAGTCGGCGGCCTTCTGAGCCGCTGCGACTGCCCGGAAGATAGCGAACTTGTCTTCCTTCAGCTTCTTGAGCCAGCCCTTTAGATAGTGGGCGTGGTCCTCACGAGGTGTCGGTGCAATGCCTAACTCGCCAGCCATCATGGCACTGAACAACTCAGCAATCAGTTCCTCAAAAGCGTAGGCCTGATCTCCGAAGTGGTTCTTCAGGTCACGGTTCAGTCTCGACTCGTGGCCAGTGGCGTGTCCTGTCTCATGCAGGTTAGTGCAGGCGTAGGCCTCAGCACTATCGAACTGAGCAGGCAGCGGCGAGTTAACCGTGTCAATCGGAGGAGTATAGAAGGCGCGATTTTTGTCCTTATGTACCAGCTTAATGCCCAATGTTGCCATCAGGTTATTAACCGCAACCACTGGCTCCTCACACTCATCTACCTTGCCAACTATATCCATTGGCTCAACAGTGTAGCCTTCGACCTGATCGGCGTTGAAGACCGTGAAGCCCTTCATTAAGGGGAACGACTTGGTCACTTTCTTACCAGTGTCATCGGTCTCTGTGAATGTCATTGGCTTGTACAGCACCACCTGTGTGCCTTTCTGACCTTTGACAGAGTACCTCGACTCTTTGGTTACCGTCTTGCCTTCACGCTCACCGCCACCAGCCTTGAACCAGTAGTTGAATGTTCCCCACTGATTTGACTCGTAGCCTTCGATTGACTGTACCATTGACAGGATAAACCAGTTGATCCCTTGGTAGGGCTTGCCGCTCGACTTGCTTGTCGGCCTGTCGTTAACCGTGAACCAACTCTTGATCCAGTTCACGTCGCCGTCGTTCATGCTCTCGATTGCCGCGACCACCTTGTCGGTGACCTCTTGGCGGATATCTCGTTTCTCTTTTTTGGTCATGGTCCCTCACTTGTTTGGTTACCCAGACCCAGCGACGTGCTGGGTTTCGGCCCTCACCACGGGGCCATCCTCAGTGGGCTCACCCCTTACCAAACAGCGAGGGGTCATAACGGACGAGGACCAAGGCAAGGTCTGTGTCTACCATTGCCGTCAGGTATGACTTGCCTGAGTCTTCCCCCGGTATTGTCACCGTGTAGAAGCCATCGTCATTGGCGACAGCGTAGCCAGCCTTACGCAACTCCCGCAGGGTCTGTTGCGTTTCCTTCTTTGTCCACATTCCAGTGGTCATTAGTCAGTCTCCCTTCACGCGGTTGATTGTTGCTACCAATGTGTCGGCCACATCCCGCACCGCCGGGTTAATCTGAGCAGCAGCTTCCAGCAAGATTTGAACCTTGCCATCGTCGCTGAACTCAACCACTCCAGTGTCGCCAAGATAGTCAACGACCTCTGAGGCCATGTTCTGGATCAGAGTGTCGGGGTAGGCGATAGCAGCGGTAAGCTGTGATTTTGCAGTCATTAGTCAGTCTCCCTTATCTTTGTGATCAGCGGGATTGCGAACAGCGGGATCAAACATCCTATGGTGATGCCGCCGACCATGCTGAAAAGTGCAGGGTCGATCAGCGCACCCGCTGCATCTGATACTGTGTTCCCGATACCGGCACCGGCAACCGCGCCAACGCCAACTTGGAAACGCTTGGGTAGGAACTTCTCTACTTCGAGGCCGGTGTAGGCTCCGATAAGCAGTACGAAGTTATCAACAAATCCGAAGATCAAACCGTCCATTGGTCACCTCTGATTGAGTGGTTGATGCAGTTTGCATCCAGAAGAGCAGGAACTGGCCTGCCCTTGTGGATACGAGGGCCTGAGCCCTCGCACCATAAACTCTCATTGGTTAGTGACTGTCTTCCCTCTTGATCTGTCAGTGACAAGCAACCCCTTTGCACTCAGGGTTGAGACAACAAACATTCCTTTCGCGTCTTGCTCCGCACTAAACCGCTCGCCCGCTGCCAAGCAATGGGTCGCAGTAGAGGTTGGTGTCTAACTCACACTGTGTGGTTCCGCTTACCGCCGCCTGAAAAGGCATTGCCTACGGCACAGCACGCTATCTTCAGAATGATGTTGAGGTGTCCCAGTTGCTGACTAGCTGGCAAGCATCGTTGCTAGCAACTGAGTGGTTTGACTTTCAAAAGCTGTAGGTGTCTTCACTTCCTACGCGGTGTACCGGAGCGGGCTGGGCCTTACAAGTACACTTGCCACTCTACTTTTCGCGCTTGGCTGGCTGGGGCTAACATTCGCAGTACCCAACTCAACTGCTACAATCTTCAGAGCAGTGGCCCTCGTGTAACAAGCAACGTGCCGCAGGGCGTAGCCATGTTGTCTCACACAACAAGACCCACTACAACACAACTTATCCCAGTGGCCTACAACGCCCACTCACTGTACATTACAGGGGATAGAACACAGAGAGAGCAGGACCATGACCGATAAAAAGAAGCCTGATTTGTACATCATCGAAGGTGATTCGCCCCCGCCGAAAGCCAAGGCTACAGCCAAAAAGCGACGCCTTACAGCCAAGCAAGAGCGCTTCGTTGCGGAGGTGATCAAGGGCTCGACGCAAGCGGATGCCTACCGTACAGCCTACGAGGCCAAAGGTATGAAGCCCAGCGCAATCTATACTGAGGCCAGCCTGCTTATGGGTCACCCTGAGATAGCCCGTAGACTACAGGCCAATCGGGATAGTATAGAGCGGTCTGCGGTTTCCTCAGCCCTCTCCCGAAGGCGGTGGATCGTGGAGCGGCTGGAAGCCCTCGCCCAAGATCCTGACACCAGCGATGCCGTGGTTTGTCGTTCACTTGAATTACTGGGAAAAGACAGTCAGGTGCGGCTATTCACTTCAGTGATTGAAACTTCAAGCAGTAATGAGAGCCCGCAGCAGGTCAAAGCAGAACTGGAGCGTAAATTAACATCCCTCCTTGGCGGTAGCGGCTAGGGCTCACTGCCTAGCTCAGGCACTGCACCTCATATCAGCCTCGTTCGGCCAGCAAAAGCAGGCCTAGGGCCTAGGGGCCTTGTCACTGCGGCCTACAGCGGCGGCAGGCCACCCCCGGCCCCCCCTGAGCGCGAGGCCGCCCCCCTCCCCCCCTACACACTAATCCACTCAAATAATTACAACTTTTTGAGGAACCCTTATCTACCCACTACTACCCACTTAATATGATACAGCTAATAGTGATATTGTATTTTTATGGAAGCTGCATTTATCAACGAGTACTGGGACCAGTTGGTTACTATTTTTATAGCTGTTGCTGCTATTGTAAAATTGAAAGCAGAGACAGTAGGACTGCGTAAGGATCTGGATAACCTAACCGAGGATCTCTCCAAGAGGGATACCTATATTGAGGTAGTTAGACTTCGTGCTGAAGTGGATGTTGGTGCGAAGAATGTTTCTGCCCTCTGGGAAATTGTTAATAGATTGCGAGACCGGCTTAAATAAAAAGAGCCCCACCAGAGGGAGGACTGGCAGGGCTTGAGTTTTGTCCTGATTATAACACCCAGATGGAGGGATAGGGTGGAGCAGAAATAAATTTTCCTCCGCTCTAAATCAGAACTAGGAATTCCTAGCATAGATTCTAGGTTCTGTCTAGTGTACTAGGAATACCTAGTACTAGGTTCTGCTATAATATTTAGTTATATCTAGTAACTAGGTATTCCTAGGGGGGGTCAGTTAAACAAGTTTAGGTGACCCCCTGTAATTCTATATTGCAATAGTGTTCATGGTCTGTTACCTATCTGTTCATGGCAGATGTAATAGAAACGCTTGAAGATTCAAAAGCTGATTGGCTTCATGCGATAAATGGAGATGGTGGTTACTGCCCATGTTGTGACAGGTGGGGCAAAATATACCCCCGGCATTTTAATTCAAGCATGGCTCGCGCTTTGATTTGGCTCGTTAGGCAAGGTTCACAGTGGACTGACGTGCCCAACACCGCTCCTAAATGGCTGACGCGAACCAACCAACTGCCCACCGTTCGCTGGTGGGGGCTGGTTGTACGCAGGGAATCGAAAGACTCGACGGTCAAGCATTCCGGTATGTGGAAGCCGACGCAAGGTGGGGTTGACTTCGCGTATGGCCGCATAGCTGTTCCCCAGAAAGTCTTCACTTACAACGCAGATGTTCTGAAATTCGGAGAGAAACACATAAGAATAGCAGAGGCCTTCAAAACGAAGTTCGACTATGAGCAGGTAATGCTGCCCGTTTCTGGTTATCCGCAAAGGGATTTATGGGACTGACTGTATGGAACAAGTATTTTGGCATAAAGGGAACGGGCATTCTTATAAGCAGACCGACTTCCCTCTTCTGGATTTAACAGAGATACCGGGGCCTGATTTCTTTCGTTTGGTTGCGGAGGTGAACAGGGGTTTGCTATACCTTGCTTCTCCCTACCGGAGTAACTGGAAGGTTAGTGAGGCTCAGGCTCTGGAGCGCAGGGAGAAGGTTATTGATTTCACCGACAGGCTGCTGGATGCCGGGGTGTGGGTGTTCTCTCCTATAACCTATGGGAGTGCTATTGAGGACCGTGGGCATGAACATGATAATCAGTGGTGGATGAGAATAGATTTTGAGTTCTTCAAGCGTTGTGACCTGCTGGGAGTGTATTGTTTGCAGGGATGGGAAGATTCACCGGGGGTTCAGAAGGAGATCGACTGGGCTCTCACCACCAACAAACAAGTTCTGCTGATAGAGGAATAGAGATGGCTATTAATAATGGAGTTAGGGAGAGCGCCCATATAATGAATACAAAGATTTCGGGATACTCCACCGCACTACTGAAGAGACTGAAAGAGGTGTACCCCGATGGAGAGAGTGGAGGGGTTGTGAGGCGCAGGAAGCCACGAAAGAAGAAATGACGGGAGAAATCATCAAGTTGCCAATTCAAGGGGAGGAGGCCCTTCCTCTGACCTGTGAAACCTGTGCGGAGTGGGATGTACTAGCCGCTCATTTCTTTGTTCATTCCGATGGCAGCTTCCGCTGTGTTCGGTGTGGCACCAGCTATGTATTCACTAACGGAGTAAACGGGGCAGCCGAATGACACCCTATCAGAAGAACGCTCTGGAATATCTGAAGAGGTACTGGGACAGGCATGGCCATTCTCCCAGCTACCGCGATATCTCCTATAGTATCAATACTGGCGTTAGTCATTGCCATGAGGTTATCAACGGGCTGGTAGAGAAGGGCTTCGTTTATGTGGATAGGAAGAAGGCAAGGGCCATCTATCCTATTGATGTCTGGCACAAACTGAGAGGCGAAGAGAATGGCGAACCGCCGAAGGAGCAAACCAAGGCCCCTGAACTACCGTAAGAAGCTGGGGCCAAAGTCTCCGTGGCGCACAGCGCGGAAGAAGAAAAGAGGACAGGGGTGAGAAAACCGTTTGACCTGTACCCTACCCCGATGAGTGTGGTAACCGCCATGATTGATCGGTTCCTGTTTTACAGGGGCAGTGCGCCTGATATCGTATGGGAACCTTGTTCAGGAGATGGCAGGATTGCAGCGGAATTAAGGAACAAGGGGGTATCCACTGTTATTGAAACGGACATTGTTTCAGGGCAGAACTTCTTTGAGTTCGATACCGCGTTGGCACCGATTATTATCACCAATCCTCCCTTTCGGCACATAAGACCCTTTATTGATCATGCCTTTGAAATCGGGGTTCAGCAGATGGTTCTGGTTTGCGGGGAGAGATTGTGGGCCTGTAAGAAGGGGAGGGAGCAGTATGAAAGGCAGCGTCCTACAGTCTTTGCGATGATGGACTGGCGAGAGGATTATCTTCAGAAGGGAGGGAAACCTGACCGCGCCTTGGCGGTGTCTATGTGGATGACTCCTCAGCAAGATATTTGCAAGTATGAAATCTGGTCTCGTCCTGATGGCAATAGGTGAATACCGTGTGTTGACAGTGGGTTGTCAAGGGGGGTAATGTGATATCATTCCAGAGGAAAATTAATTTTAACCATTCGCGGTGACTGATCGTTAATCCTCTGGATCGGTGCCGGGATTACCGATACCCGCGCAGTTTACCCCTTCTGTAGGGAAAGGACGCTTTAGCGTCCTTTTCTTTTGGAGCATCATGCCAGACCAACAACTCCACAGCTACCTCAGCAAGATTAACGCATTGCCAATAGAGGAGCAGAGGGAGCTTCTTGATCTGATCCAGAAGCTGGAGGATGCAACCGAAAGAGATAAATCATCGACAAGGTTCCTTCATTTTGTAAAAGGGATGTGGCCAGCGTTTATTGAGGGCAGCCATCATTCCATTATGGCGGATGCTTTTGAGAGAGTGGTGGCGGGGAAACTAAAGCGGCTTATTATCAATATGCCTCCCCGGCATACCAAATCGGAATTTGCAAGCTATCTTCTTCCTGCATGGTTCTTGGGGAAGAACCCGGAGAGGAAAGTTATCCAGACTGCCCATACTGCTGAACTGGCAGTTGGGTTCGGAAGGAAGGTGCGTAACCTTGTTGGGGACGCTGACTTCCAGAAATTATTCCCCGGTGTTAACCTGCGGCAGGATTCAAAAGCTGCTGGTAGATGGAATACCAACAAAGAGGGCGAGTACTTCGCCATCGGAGTTGGTGGGGCGGTGACAGGTAAGGGCGCAGACCTTCTAATCATAGATGATCCTCATAGCGAACAAGAGGCCCGCTCACCCGATGCCTCCGTCTTCGATCCCGTCTACGAGTGGTATACTTCCGGGCCACGTCAACGGCTCCAGCCCGGAGGAGCAATTGTAATTGTGATGACGCGCTGGCATCAGCGCGATCTTGCTGGTCAGATACTCAAGGCTTCCCACCAGCGGGATGGTAGTGATGAATGGGAAGTTATCCAGCTACCTGCGATATTGCCATCAGGTAATTCGTTGTGGCCAGAGTACTGGCCATTATCAGAACTGGAAAGTCTGAAAGCGGAATTGCCTGCGGCGAAGTGGTCTGCGCAGTACCAGCAAGACCCGACAGCCGAGGAACAGGCTCTCATCAAGCGTGACTGGTGGCGCAAGTGGGAAGAGGATGAACCGCCAGTATGTGAGTTTATAATCCAGTCATGGGATACAGCTTTCCTGAAAACGGAAAGATCGGATTACTCTGCGTGTACAACGTGGGGTGTTTTTTATAGTGATGACAAGGGGAAGGAGGCACCCAATATAATCCTGCTTGATGCATTCAAGGACAGGATGGAATTTCCAGAACTGAAGAGCGTGGCTCAGAAAACCTATAACCAATGGGAGCCAGACGCCTGCATAGTGGAGGCGAAGGCAGCAGGTGCGCCGTTGATCTTTGAGCTTCGGGCTATGGGGATTCCCGTTAGTGACTACACGCCTTCCAGAGGTAATGACAAGATTGCCCGCGTGAATGCGGTTAGTGATCTGTTTGCTTCAGGGGTGGTGTGGGCTCCAGCGACCAACTGGGCGGAGACGGTTATTGAAGAGTTTGCTGCATTCCCTGTAGGCGAACATGATGATTTGGTTGACAGTAGCACGCAGGCTTTGTTGCGGTTTCGGCAAGGAGGTTTTGTGCGTGTGCCCAGTGATGAGGAAGAAGAGGAGTTTAAGGCACGGCGTGCTGAGTATTATTAGGTGAGGCACACATGGCAAGTTTTACGGACGAAGATTTACAAGAGGCCCAAGAGGCCTATGAATTTCATGGTTCACTGAAAGCGGCTGGAGACTCTTTGGGGGTTTCCAAGTCTTCGATGAGAAGACGTATTAATGCTGCCAAGAAAAGATTCGCTGAGAAACCTGAGTTCTATATTGACAAGAAGGCGCTGGCGGATGAGGCCGCCCCCCTTGAAGAGATTATCGAAAGAAGGAGATCGGAGTTCCTCCGCAAGGAGGCGTCGGAGAAGTCCCGCAATCTCATTAAGTGTAAGGTAAATATTGACGGGCCAATCGCTATTCTCCACATGGGGGACAATCACATAGATAATCCCGGCACTTCGATTGATCTGCTTGCACATCATGTCGATGTTATCTCCAAGACGCAGGGATTATTCGGGGCCAATGTTGGGGATATGGCCGATCACTGGGTTGGACGGCTCGCTCGTCTTCACGCGCATTCTACTGTTACTGAAGCGGAAACGTGGAAGCTGGTGGAGTGGATTGTCAGTAGTGTGGACTGGCTATATCTGATTGGTGGCAACCATGATCTCTGGGTTGGGGATGGAAATCCGATAGAATGGATGGTCCGTAAACAAACAGGAGTTTATCAGGCGCACGGTGCCAGAATTAGTTTGGCATTTCCTAATGGCAAGGAAGTCCGGGTTAATGCACGGCATGACTGGAGCGGGCATTCTCAGTGGAACCCCACTCATGGACCTGCGAAAGCAGCCCAGATGGGGATCGGTGACCACATAGTAATCAGTGGTCATAGGCATATTTCAGGGTATCAGTTGGTCAAGCAGCCCAACTCAGGTTTGATCACTCATGCGTTACGGGTTGCATCTTACAAGATTTACGATAATTATGCGAAACAACTTGGATTACGGAACCAGAATATTTCAGCAGCCGTTATGACGGTGATCAATCCTGAAAGGGAAGATGATGACCCCGGCCTCATAACGGTATTCCATGATGTGGACACCGGGGTAGATTTTTTGAAGTTTCTACGGCGTAAGGGTAAATCCTGATTATTGAGGAGTTGAAGATGGCAAAGAAGCAAGGATGGAAGGACCGTAAGGATGAGCAGCTTTCAGCGAAGTACGGGAAAAAGAAAATGCCATTAGCGAAGCGGCGTAAGGTTGCGCTCGCCACCAGAAAGAAAAAGGGCACCTATGGCTTCAAGAAGAAGAAGGCGTAAGGTTACTCTCCTATGGCGATAGAAAAGGCGATAGCTCAAGCGCCAAACTTCTCCAACCGTCCTGAAGGGTTTGACGAGATCGATCCTGACAAGAACGGTAACGCTGTCGAAGTGGCCGTGGTCAACCCGGAATCAGTCTCTATCCAGACGGATGAGGGCGGCGTTGTGATTGACTTTGATCCGCAGGCGGAAGAGGAGGGAATGGCTGCGAACCATGATGACAACCTCGCAGAGTTTTGTGACAAGGAGTGTCTTCAGAGGTTAGCCAGTACTTTGGTTGGAGAGTATGAGGCAGACAAGAACTCACGGGCTGACTGGGAGAGAACTTATATTAAGGGGCTTGATCTTCTTGGGCTGAAGATTGAGGACCGCACCACTCCTTGGCCGGGGGCTTGTGGCGTTCATCATCCGATTCTTACGGAAGCGGTAGTTCGTTTCCAGTCTCAGGCGATTACAGAAGTATTTCCTGCCAGCGGTCCTGTGAAAACCAAGATCGTGGGCACCATTACCGATGAGAAAGAGAAGCAGGCAAGCCGCGTACAGGAGTATATGAACTATCTTCTTACGGAGAAGATGTCAGAGTACCGTCCTGAGATGGAGCAGTTGTTGTTCAGCCTTCCCCTTGCCGGGTCGGCGTTTAAGAAAATATATTTTGATCCCACTATGGATCGATGTTGCGCTCATTTTATTCCAGCCGAGGACTTCGTTGTTTCTTATGGGGCATCCGATCTGTTAACGGCAGAGCGATATACCCATGTGATGCGGAAGTCTGCTAATGACATTAGAAAGTTGCAAGTTGCTGGCTTGTATCTGGATGTCAAGCTGGGCCATCCTTTGGATCTTCAGAGTGATGTGCAGGAGAAGTACGACGAACTGGAAGGAGACAGTCCTTCCTATGATACCGATAACCGCCATGTTCTTTATGAGATGCACGTTAATCTGGATCTGGACGGGTTTGAAGACAAGGACGACAGCGGAGAACCAACAGAGATTGCGCTCCCTTACGTCGTAACGATTGCCAGAGGATCTAACCAGATACTGGCAATACGGAGAAACTGGTACGAGGATGACCCCCTCCGCATGAAGCGGATACATTTCGTACACTATCAGTATATGCCCGGACTGGGCTTTTATGGATTTGGTCTTATTCATCTTATCGGGGGTATCGCCAAGACGGCAACGTCGCTGACACGTCAGCTTGTTGACGCGGGCACTCTGGCTAATTTGCCGGGAGGCCTGAAGGCGAGGGGATTGAGAATCAAGGGGGACGATTCTCCTATTATGCCGGGTGAGTTCCGCGATGTAGATGTACCGGGCGGTGCTATTAAAGATAACATCACGTTCCTTCCCTACAAGGAACCGTCGAATGTTCTGCACCAGATGTTAACGGAGATTGTCGAGGAAGGAAGAAGGTTCGCTTCGCTTACTGATCTCAAGATTGGAGACATGAAGCAGGATGCTCCTGTTGGCACCACTCTCGCTCTGATAGAGCGTAGCATGAAAGTGATGACGGCAATACAGGCGCGGCTCCATGCAGCGATGAAGAGAGAGTTTATTCTTATTGCTGATCTGATAAGGGATTACGCACCAGAGGAAGGGTACTCTTACGACGTAGACAAGAAGGCGGTGCAATCTGAGGATTTTGATAAACGGGTAGATGTTATTCCTGTTTCCGATCCCAACTCCTCCACGATGAGCCAGAGGATCATGCAGTATCAAGCGGCGTTGACATTAAGTCAGCAGGCCCCGCAGATGTATGATCTACCTGAATTGCATCGGCAGATGCTGGATGTATTGGGGATCAAGGATGCGGATAGAATTATTCCTTTGTCGGAAGATCAGAAGCCGCGAGATCCCGTGTCGGAGAATATGGATGTACTAAACGGCAAGCCAATCAAGGCTTTCCTTCCACAGGATCACGAAGCCCACATTCAGGTTCATATGGCTGCGATCCAAGATCCGAAGATACAGCAATTGGTAGGTCAGAGCCCGATGGCTGCTACGATAGCGGCTGCGATGGCGGCTCATGTTCAGGAGCATCTAGGGTTCCAGTACCGCAAGGAGATAGAGAAAGAACTGGGTGTCGAGTTGCCTGCACCAAACGAGGAGTTGCCTCCAGAGATAGAGAACAAGCTCTCGCGCTTGGTCGCAGAGGCAGCGCAGCGTTTGTACAACAAGAATATTTCAGAAGCTCGCCAGAAAGAAATTCAGGAGCAGCAGCAAGATCCTGTTATTCAAATGCAGCAAGCCAAGCTACAGTTACAGGCGCAGGAATTGAAGCAGAAAGCAGAAGCTGACAAGACTCGTGTTGTCAGCGATATGGCCAAGGCGGAAATGCGGCAGGAGACGGAGACCACGAGGATTCGCACGCAGGCTGAAATTGATGCTATGCGTCTTGGTGTCGAAGTTGCTAAGGATCAGCAGGAGATGGAGCAGAAGCAGGATGAGATCAACAAAAAAGATACGATAGAAAGAGCCAAGATTGTTAGGGACGCAGGAAAGGCGTTGATAGACAGCGGCAAGAAAAGGGGACAGTAACTATTGGCTGAAGTACATTTATTCGAGGTTTATCAGCAGAAACTTCGGGAACGCATGAATGAGATGGCAGATGTAGTTGCCACTGGTTCAGCCCAGAATTTTGATGAGTACCGAAAGATGTGTGGAATTATTGAGGGTCTTGCTCTGGCGGAGCGGGAACTTCTCGATTTGATAGAGGCTTTAGAGAAAGGAGAGGAATAGTATTCAGGAGCCCGCGTCTCCTAAAACCGCGAGCAGGGGTCCGTCAACCCCGCCAATGGCAAAAACGTGCAAGAGGAAAATTATGTCTGATAATAGTGTAGTAGAGAAAGATGTTTTAGAGGAGAAACGGAAGGCGACACAACTTCCACAACCTTGTGGTTATAACTTGCTGATTGCTCTTCAGCAGCCTGAGAAGCAGACGGAGGGGGGAGTCTTTATCCCCGACGATGTCAGTGACAGAGAAGGAACAGCCTCCATTACGGGAATGATCCTGAAGATGGGGCCTGATGCGTATACAGATAAGAAGAGGTTCCCCAGTGGTCCTTATTGCAACGAGGGGGATTGGATTATTATGAAGGCGTATTCAGGTACTAGGGTTCTTATTCACGGACAGGAGTTTCGTTTGATTAACGATGACACCACCTTGGCGGTTGTCCAAGATCCCAGAGGGGTGAAAAGAGCATGAGTGATACAGCAAGAGTGCCAGCCGTTGAGGAAACGGTTGCACCTGAAGCCGCAGAGCCTGTAGAGATTCTGGCTGACGAACTTGATCTGGAAGTAAGTGTCGTTGATGACACCCCACCAGATGATCAAAATCGAGCGCCGAGGACAGAGGCTGATGGAGAAGACGACGACCTTGATGAAGGTCAGTTCGGACAACGTATCCGCAAGAGAATTGATAAGCTGCGGTATGAGTGGAATGAAGAGAGGCGTGCCAAGGAAGGTGCGCTAAGGGAAAATCAGGAGGCTGTTCATTATGCACAGTCGGTTCAGGGAGAGAACGAGGGCCTGAAGCAACAGTTGGCTGACCAACGTAAGTTGCTTTATGACCAAGTTTCTGCCAAGACTGATGCAGAGATAGACGGAGCGAAGAGGAGATACAAGGAGGCGTATGAAGCTGGAGATGCTGATGCGATTACGGATGCACAGAGTGAACTCTCCAGACTGAATGCAGAGAGGGCACAGTATGTATATGCCCCCGCACAGCCTGTTCGCCAACAGGCACCCATGCAGCATCCTCAACAACAACAACAACAACAACAACAACAACAACCAGTGCCACCCCCCGATCCATTGGCGGTGGGCTGGTTAAAGAAGAACGCATGGTTCCAAGCGCCCGGTTATGAAGAGATGACAGGATATGCGATTGGGCTACATGAAAAACTGGTTAAGCAAGGTATGGACCCCAGAGGGAATCCAAAGTATTACGAAGGCATTGATGCCGCCCTGCATAAACAGTTTACAGAACACTTCGGGAAGACAGCAGACACTGGTGATGCACCGACTTCCCGTCGCACCCCGGTTGTGGCACCCGCTAGAAGGGGCGGAAAAGCACCGCGCAGAGTGGAATTGAACCAGTCTCAAGTGAACCTCGCTCGAAAACTTGGGTTAACGCCAGAACAGTACGCACAGCAGCTTGTGAAGGAGATGGGCAATGGCTGACGGAAAAGGCACGGAGCGCAAACCAAGAGAAACAGAAACCAGAGCAGCTTCCGAGCGTGAGAAGTCTTGGGAGCCGCCACAGGTTCTACCTGATCCAACGCCGCAGGATGGTTATTCCTTTCGGTGGATTCGGACTGGCATTCTTGGCACCGCTGATAATGTAAATGTATCTAAGCGGTTTCGGGAAGGCTGGGAGCCTTGTCGGGCTGAAGATCATCCAGAGTTGATGCTTGTTTCAGATCGTAATAGCACGTTCAAAGGGAATATAGAGATTGGCGGTTTGCTTCTCTGTAAGACCTCTACAGAGAACGTGGAAGCGAGAAAGAAGTATTACACTGAGATGTCTCAGAAGCAGTTGGATTCTGTGGATCAAAACTATATGCGGGAGTCTGACCCTCGTATGCCGAAGCTCAATGAGTCAAGCTCGCGGGTGACTTTCGGAGGTGGCACCAAGCCGTCTTAGGCTGGTGTCTGGTTTAAACTCAAATCCTTTAGGAGGATAACGGTATGGCTACAAGTGCAACGCCATATGGGTTTCGTCCGATTGGCTTGCTGGGTAGTGGTTCGTGGAGTGATTCCATTCGTCACATCAGTATTGCCAGTGGGTACGATACTCAAATCTTCTACGGGGATGCTGTCAAACTTGTTAATACCGGCACTATTGAAAAAGATGCTGGTACGGCAACGATGACCCCCTGTGGGATATTCGTTGGGTGTCGTTACACCGACCCCAACACAAGTCAGCTTACTTTCGCACAGCAATGGACAGCCGATCTGGCTGCTTCCGATGCGTTTGCGTATGTAGTGGATGACCCCAATGTTGTATGGCAAGTACAGGCTGATGGCACGCTCGCCCAGACTGCGCTTGGTAATAATATTGCTGTTACCCAAACGGCTGGTTCAACGGCTATCGGTACAAGTAAGAACTCAGTAACGATTTCTACGATAGCTACCACAAAAACCCTGCCACTCCGTATTATCGGTTTTGTTGACGGGCCTAATTCCGCAGTAGGTGATGCCTTTACAGATATCATCTGCAAATGGAACTCAGGTGGAGATGCCACTGGCGACTCCTGCGCCTCTCATCAGTACCAAGATACGACCGGCATTTAAGGAAGGATTGAGCTATGGCTATTTCAAGAGCGCAAATGCTCAAAGAACTCTTGCCGGGTTTGAATGCTTTGTTTGGGCTGGAGTATGCCCACTACGAAGCAGAGGACAAAGAGTTATACGAGACTGAATCGTCAGACCGCAGCTTTGAAGAAGAAGTTGCTCTGGCTGGTTTTGATGCAGCCCCCGTTAAGAACGAGGGTTCTGCAATCGCGTATGACAACGCGCAGGAGAGTTACACCGCACGGTATAACCACGAAACGATTGCAATGGGATTTGCGATCACTGAGGAAGCAATGGAGGACAACCTCTATGATTCCGTAAGTGCCCGCTATACCAAAGCGCTCGCTCGTGCGATGGCGTATACCAAGCAGGTTAAAGCTGCTAATCCCCTGAACAATGGTATGCCCGGTGGGACATATCAATCGGGTGATGGTGTTACGTTGTTTAATACCGCGCATCCACTCGTGTCAGGCGGCACGAACTCCAACACGCCATCCACTGCGGCTGATTTGAACGAGACCTCTCTTGAGGCAGCGGTCATTCAGATTGCAAAGTGGACGGATCAACGTGGTCTTCTGATTGCGGCTCGCCCGCGTCGGATGGTTGTTCCGCCAGACCTGATGTTTGTTGCCACCCGTATCTTGGATACGGAACACCGGGTGGGTACTGCTGACAACGACATCAACGCCATTAAGCATAATGGCACAGTGCCTGACGGCTATCGCGTAAACCATTACTTAACTGATGGAAATGCGTGGTTTTTGGTATCTGATGTTCCAAATGGATTGAAACATTTTGAACGCTCTCCATTGACTACAGCAATGGATGGTGACTTCAACACAGGTAACGTACGGTACAAGAGCCGTGAGCGTTATTCGTTTGGTGTTTCTGACCCATTGGGGATCTTCG
>Ga0207906_1000257_pt1 | contig 26652 bp, 24 predicted proteins | sample LinPmetageLP37_FD_184050 | JGI IMG/M metagenome (GOLD analysis project Ga0207906, IMG submission 184050) | Marine viral communities from the Pacific Ocean - LP-37 (SPAdes) | ecosystem: Environmental > Aquatic > Marine > Oceanic | place: Pacific Ocean | collected 2010-06-16 | reverse complement strand
TTTAAGATAATTTCCAACGGTTTTTAGATTTCCTAAACCTGCTTTTTCCAATTGATTTCTTTTCGTGTATGGCAACCTAAATAATTCTTCCATTAAATCTTTTGAATATATTTTAGGTAATTTTTGTTGTAATTCTCTTGACATGTCATTCATCAGTAATTCTATTTTAGCAATTTGTTTTCTTCCTTTTAAGGCTGTTTGCTCTATCATATCTAGCATATACATAATCCAATCCTGCCAATTTCCTTCTTCAGTTACTTTTCTTAAATTGGTGTAGTAATCGCTTTTGTGTTGCATAATGTAATCACTTAAATACAATGCTGGCAATTCCAATAAACCAGTCATTTTGAGATATAACAATAGAATGATTCTGCCAGTACGTCCGTTTCCATCAAAAAATGGGTGTATGGCTTCAAACTGGTAATGAATGATTGCCATTTTAACTAATGGGTCAATAGTGTCTTCGGCATGAATGAAGTCTTCTAAATTTTTCAGTTTTTCTCTTATGACATTTTCTCCTTCGGGCGGTGCATAGACTACTGTATTTGTTTTGGGGTTTTTTAATTGTGTGCCAGGTGCATTTCTAATACTGGATTGGTTTTTTTTAATAATCTGAACTAAGGCAATGAATAAATTAGTGGTTAAAACAGGACGTTTTTCAATTTGCTCTACACCATACCATAAAGCATCTTTATAATGTATGACTTCTTTAGTGGCTGGATTATCATTTTTTTTATCGGCTATTGAAGCTTTGAATAATTCGTCTTGGGTGGTGATAATGTTTTCAATGGCAGAACTAGCTTGGGCTTCTTGCAAGTTTATGGTGTCAATAAATAACGTTGGATTTGGCAGGTTAGTTATCGCTCCTTTTAACTCTGATAAGGCTCTACTGGCACTAATGGTCTTTTTTAGAATGACCATATTTTCGATTTCAGCTTGTGGTGGTAATAACGGCAAACTGTTATATGGTCTTTTTGGGTTATATATTGCTTTGTTGTCCATAATAGTACTTTTAAACAAGAGTGCTTTTTACCTTTGTTTAGCATTCGAGTGTAAATATAACAAATTTTTACTCTCGTTTTGTTTTTGTGGGTAAAATTTGCCCCGTTCAATTATTGAAATTATTTATTGGTCTGTTAAACATAAATTTATTGACAAATTTGTAATTAGCAAAACAGCTTTTACTCTTTTAAGAAGAAGATTTTTTAGATGAAGCATATAAACTTTAATACAGAAATCTTAAACTAATCCAAAGAACAAGGTTTGGCAGACAACGTTAATCATTTCAAGATGTGTGTTCCTAAAAACACTCATGTCTGCTCTCGAAGATCGCAGCTAAAAAAAGGGATTTTACGCAAAGAGCGCAACCGTTTTTAAAGGGATGAATTCAGGGGCTAGGTATTTAAAAATGGCCTTTTGTATGGGTTCAATGCTGAGCGACGGGGAATCCAATGCTTTAAAAATGCAGCAAGCTCATCCAAAGCGAGCGCGGTAGGTCAAAGAGTGTCATTTTCCAGTTTTCCTTTAATGATCTTGTATTCTTCAATAGTCAATTTTAAAGAATAATAATTAGCGCCAAATGCGTTTTTGACCAATTTCATGCCTTTAATGACATCCCCAAGCATGCTCCTAATCTGGGTCAATTTCGCATTGTTTTTTGAATAGGCATCACGGTAGTACGTTAGTTCTTCATTTTCAGTTATAATGGTAGGATTCCCAAATTCATTTTCTTCTACACCTGGATTTTGAATAGCTTCCATTTCTTCAAATAGAGATTCCAATAGTTTTTTTGTAGGCTTTAATTGTGTTTCTTCTACGTTTCTCAAAATTGAGACGATAGCATCATACGCCTGTTAAGAATATTCGAGTAAGATGTTAAACTCATATTTAAAGTATTATAAAGAGATAAATTGTTGTCCTCAAAAAAGGCAATCATAAAGTCTAAGGTTTCAGAATACTTATCACGACTCGTGATAAGTATTCCAAAGCTTTGGGCTTATGCTTTTAAAATTCTTTGGCAGCTATTTCTGATCTAACATTAAATGGAAATTCAGGTTTATAGACCTATAGTTAGCGATTAGAAGACAACTCAGATACTTGATTGTATTTAATCTTTTATGTTACATAAACCTATTAAAAAAAATTATCAATAGAATTTATTGTTAATTTTCAAACAATGTAGTGGGTATGATTTCAATGGGTTTGAAAATCCTAATTATGAATTTGAAATTACCAATGATTCAAAAAGAATTAGCTATTGTATGATTATCAAAGATATTTGTTTTTAACCTTAAATCCGCAAGCTTCACATAAAAAGAAAAGGAAAAGTCTTTAAAACCAAAGGTTAAAAAGCTTTTCCAATTCAAATATTTTCACCAATTTAGGTGAAAACATCCTTGCAGATGAAAATTACAACTTCTACAGATACTATCAAATCTTTTGGCGGACTTAATTTTATTTCAGCTGAATTTGACAAATTGCAACTTCCTGCCCTGATCACACAACATCTAGGTGAGCGCTCACCACTGGCGGTATTCAGCTATAGCGATGCCATAAAAAACCTTTGGGCAATTATTTTTGCTGGCGGTGATTGTGCAGAGGATATCAGCGTAAACCTAAAAGGCGAGCTCTCGCAAATCGAGAACCTTAACGTATGCTCTCCCGACACGCTCCTGCGCTTGCAAAAATCTTTGGCGCTTGACAAGGAAATCCACATCGGAAAATCCGGTTCGGTCAACGATATCAGTAAAAACGCTAGACTCAATGAACTGAACCTGGACATGTTGCTGCAATCGAATACCTTAAGGCCAAACCGCTTTTATGATCTTGATTTTGACCACCAGTTCATTCCATGTGAAAAATACGATTCAAAAAAGGGCTATAAAATGAAACAAGGCTATTTTCCGGGCGTGGCCAGTATTGGCAAGGAAATCGTTTTTATTGAAAACAGGAACGGCAACAGCAATGTAAAATTCAAACAAGCTGACACCTTGGCCGAGGCCTATAAATTGCTGGAAAGCAAAAAAATAAAAATTGACAGGAGCCGCATGGATTGTGGCTCGTTCACAAAAGAAATCATAGAAACAGTTGCGGCCAATTGTAAAAGATTTTACATCAGGGCACAGCGTTGCGGAGAGCTGTCCAATCAGGTAAAGCAAGTGGAATTTTGGGAGACTGTGCGCATTGGACTGTTTGATGTCGAGGTTTGCAGTATCGATTATGCTCCTTTTGGAGAAGAGAAAACCTATAGATATGTAGTGGGCAGACAAAAAAACAACACAGGACAAATCGATGCTTTTTTTGGTGATGACTTTACCTATAGAGCAGTAGCGACCAATGACAGGGCTTCTACTGATAAGGAGGTTATAGAATATTACAATCAAAGGGGTGCCACCGAGAAGATATTCGATGAAATGAACAATGACTTCGGGTGGAAACACCTTCCTTTTTCGTTTTTACAGGAAAACACGGTATATATGGTTCTGACTGCCATGTGCAGAAATTTTTATTTGATCATCCTGGAGAAAATATCAAAACTGGTCCCTTTTGTAAAACCTTATTTTAGACTGAAAAAATTCATATTCCGATTTGTGACCGTCCCCTTCAAATGGATCAGAAGGGGAAGGCAAAAAATACTCAAACTGTTCACGGAAAAACCGTACCATCTCCTAGTTTAGGAATCTAAAAAACCTAAAAAAACTTTCTTTATAGGGAGAGGTGTGCTCGATTGCCACCCAAAACCACACTAAAATCGTTATCTGAGGCCAAGGAAACAAAATGCTGTCCAAAAAAAACCAAAACAAGGAAATGTTAAAACAAAAACAAGAAAAAGCAAGCAGAATCGTAGTCAAAAATGTTGAAATTGCACTAGAAAATTAATTTTAAATTGACAAATTAGTTGCTTGCGGATTTAAGGTTTTATTAACTTTTTATTGTGATTTTTGACATGACTAATTCAAATAATTTATAAAATGAAAACAAAGTTTAGTGGAATTCTAACGCTATTACTGGCGTTTGTTGTGCAAATAACGTTTGCACAGGAAAAAACAATTTCAGGTACGGTTTCAGACCAATCTGGATTACCGCTCCCTGGAGCAACTGTTTTAGTAAAAGGTACCTCATCTGGTACTTCAACAGATTTCGATGGGAAATATTCCATATCAGCTAGCCAAGGGTCCACCCTTGTGGTTAGTTTTGTTGGTTATACATCCAAAGAAGTTGTTGTTGGAACCTCAAGTACTATTAATATAGCCTTGCAAGAAAGTGCTGAGGCATTAGAAGAAGTGGTGGTTACAGCCTTAGGCATTTCTAGAGACAAAAAATCTTTGGGATACGCTACCCAAGAAATAGAAGGATCAGAATTAACAACTGTAAAAAATGGAAATTTTTTAAATTCCATTTCCGGTAAGGCTTCCGGTGTTCAAATTAAAAGGAACAATAACATAGGGGGATCTACCAATATTGTTATCAGAGGGAACGCTTCCATGACAGGAAGCAATCAAGCTTTATTTGTAATTGATGGAGTTCCAATTAATAACATCAACACAAACTCTGCAGGGCAAGCCCAGGCTACAGGTGGATTTTATGATTATGGAAACGCTGCATCTGATATAGATCCAGAAAATATTGAATCCATGAATATCCTTAAAGGTGCCGCGGCTTCTGCATTATACGGCGCACGTGCTGCCAATGGTGTTATTATGATAACCACAAAAAAAGGTAAAAAAGCTAAAGGGTTTGGAGTAACTATTAACTCAGGCGCAACTATTGGTTCAATTGACAAAAGCACATTTGCTAAATATCAAGATCAATACGGTGCCGGTTATGGACCATATTATGGTCCAAATGAAGATGACTATTGGTACATAGAAGATGTTACAGGTGACGGAAATGACGATCAAGTTGTTGTATACACCGAAGATGCTTCTTATGGAGCGGCTTTTGACCCAAATTTATTGGTATATCAATGGGATTCTTTCGACCCAGACTCTCCTAATTATAGAACAGCCACACCTTGGGTAAATGCTAAAAATGGTCCGATCACGTTTTTTGAAACACCACTTACGTTAACAAACTCTATCACATTGGATAAAGCTACTGACGATGGTTCTTTTAGATTAAATTACTCTAAATTTGATCAAACAGGTTTGTTGCCCAATAGTTCTATCAGAAAAGATAACTTTTCTATCAACGGCAATTATAAATTTAATGATAAATTAACCGCATCAGGATATGCCAATTACATTAAAACCAACGGAAAAGGACGTAACTCAACTGGGTATAATGACAACATCGTTGGGATGTTTAAACAGTGGTTCCAAACAAATGTTGATATAAAACAACAAAAAGAAGCTTATTTTTCTACAGGCAGAAACATTACTTGGAATCCTGCTACTTCTGAAGCTGGCTCTGCTCCAATATTTTGGGACAACCCTTACTGGACACGTTATGAAAACTATGAAACAGACGCAAGAAACAGATTTGTTGGAAATGCCACACTAAACTATGAATTTAATGATTGGTTAAATGTTACTGGGCGAGTGGCGACTGACACATATACTGAAATTCAAGAAGAAAGAAGAGCAAATGGCAGTGTGCCCGGTGATTTTGGTATTACTAGAGGTTCTGCTGATTCAGGTTACGGCAGAAAAAACTTTGATGTTTCAGAAACTAATTACGACTTAATGTTCAATTTTGATAAAGATTTAAGTGAAAAATTAAATTTAAAAGGAATTGCCGGTGTTAATATCAGAAGAAATGTTTTTAAATCAATTTATGTTTCAACCGCTGGCGGGTTAAGCGTTCCAAAATTATACTCATTGCAAAACAGCAAGGATCCTATTCCATTGCCTGAAGAAACTGATCAAATCTCCGGTGTTGACGGTATTTATGCCAGTGCTTCATTTGGATATGACAATATGTTATTTTTAGATGCTACTATTAGAAGGGATCGTTCTTCTACACTTCCTAAAGGGAACAGTGTTTTCATTTATCCATCTGTAGCGAGTAGTTTTGTTTTCACCAAATTAGTAAATCAAGATTGGTTGACATTTGGTAAATTTAGAATAAACTACGCTGAAGTTGGAAATGACGCTCCATTTGATTTTTTATATGATACGTACGTTGTGAATATACCTCCTGGCGCACCAAGCACATCCGTTTCAAATACTAAAAAGAATGCAAATTTAAAACCCGAAAGAACCAAAAGTTTTGAAATAGGCTTGGATATGAAATTCATAAAAAATAGAATAGGGTTTGATTTTGCATACTACAAAAATACTTCTGTTGACCAAATTTTTGGAGTGCCTATTTCAAGAGGAACCGGATATACATCAAAAGTATTAAACGCAGGTGAAATTGAAAATTATGGAGTGGAACTTTCTTTATTTGGTTCACCAATTAAAACGACGGACTTTAACTGGAATGTAAATGTAAACTGGACTAAAAATGAAAACACAGTGCTATCATTGGCGGAAGGAATTGAAAATCTTCAACTAGGATCTTTCCAAGGAGGGGTAACAATTAATGCCAGGGTAGGACAAGCTTATGGAGTGATTCAAGGTACTGATTTCACGTATTCAGATAATGGTGAAAAAATTGTAGATGCCACTAGTGGTGAATATATAAAAACCAGTACATCAGATAACGTTATTGGCGATACAAATCCTGATTGGTTAATGGGTATTTCAAATACTTTTAGCTATAAAAATTTATCTATAAGCTTTTTAATTGATATTCAACAAGGAGGAAGTATTTTCTCTTTAGACCAATATTATGGTCAAGCAACAGGCTTGTATGCAGAAACTGCATTTATCAACGATTTAGGAAATCCAGTTAGAAATTCTTTAGCTGATGGTGGTGGATTTATTAATCCAGGCGTAAACCCAAACGGTACAGCCAATACAACACGTATTAGAGCTGACAGATTTGGAGCCTTTGGCTACAGAAGGGGTTTGCCTAACGCTGCCTTTGTGTATGACGCAAGTTATGTAAAACTTCGTGAATTGGCAATTACCTATAATTTACCTGAAAAATTCTTAAGTAAAATTTCCTTAGTGGGGGCATCAATCAGCTTAACGGGATCAAACTTATGGATTATCAGCAAAAATCTTCCGCATGCCGATCCAGAATCTGGATTGTCATCAGGGAATTTACAAGGTTACTCTACCGGTTCTTTACCTACTACAAGAGATCTTGGTTTAAATGTTAAACTACAATTTTAAAAATATTTAATAATGAAAAAATTAATAATATTAATACTGGCAGTGATAGTAGCTTCTTGTTCCGACAATATTGAAGACATGAATGTGAATACTAAAGACCCTGCCAAAGTGCCCGGTGAAAGTTTATTTACTGGCGCGCAAAAGAATTTAGTTGATTTAGTTGTTGATTTAAACGTAAATATCAATAACACTAAACTATGGTCACAATATTTACAAGAAACCACCTATACCGACGAAAGTAACTATGACCAAACAACAAGACCAATTCCAGATAACCATTGGAGTATTTTATACAAAGATGTTTTGAAAGATTTAGATGAGTCTGGTAAAATTATTGCTGCAACTACCTATACCACAATTGAATTGAATGCTTTAAAGCCTAATAAAGCCGCAATCATTGAAATTTTAAATGTTTATGCTTATAGTTTATTGGTAGAAACCTTTGGGGATGTACCTTATACAGAAGCTTTAGATATTGACAATTTATTGCCTAAATATGATGATGGTTTAACTGTTTATAAAGATTTAATTACACGATTAACTACCGCTATAAACCTTTTGGACACTAGTGAAGGAAGTTTTGGTGATGCTGACAAAATTTACGGTGGCGATGTAACTTTATGGAAAAAGTTTGCAGCCTCCTTAAAATTAAGAATGGGAATTTTACTATCTGATGTTGACAATGCAACTGCGAAACAAGCAGTAGAAAGTGCTGTTACAAGCGGCGTATTTACAAGCAACAGTGATAATGCTGGTTTTACATACCTATCGGCAGACCCTAACACCAACCCAATTTATGACAATTTAGTATTAAGCGGCAGATTTGATTTTGTAGCTGCTGAAACAATTGTTGATATGATGAATTTATTGGGCGACTATAGAAGGCCTTTTTATTTTCTTCCAACAAGTGATGGCACATATAAAGGAGGAACAATTGGTTCATCCTCTAGCTATTCAACTTTTTCACATGTAGCTCCTATTTTTGAGACTCCAACTTTTCCCGGTATCTTATTTGATTATGCTGAAGTTGAGTTTTTATTGGCTGAAGCTGCTGCAAGAAATTTTGTTGTTGGCGGTACTGCCAAAGAACATTACGATTTAGGTATAAAAGCATCGTTTGATTTTTGGGGGGCACCTAATTATTCAGCCTATATAGCACAATTAAATGTAGATTATGATATCTTAATTGCTACAAGTACTGCAATTACCCCTTGGAAAGAAGTCATTGGAAATCAAAAATGGTTGGCACTTTATAATAGAGGTCTTGAAGCTTGGACATCCATTAGGCTTTTAGATTATCCATTAATGGCAACGCCTACTGATGCTGTATCAGGTTTTCCAAACAGATATACCTACCCTATTGTGGAGCAAACTTTAAATGGAACTAATTGGACCACAGCTTCAAATGCTATAGGAGGAGATGTGCCAGAAACTAAGTTATTTTGGGATAAGTTTTAATTCTTCTAATATATTTTATTTAAAACCTCACAATCAGAAACTGTGAGGTTTTTTTATACCTTTGCCCCATGCAAGATCAAACACAAATTTTTGGCATACGGGCCGTTATTGAAGCCATAAATGCTGGTCAAACTATTGATAAGGTATTTCTTCAAAAAGGCTTGAAAGGTGAACTGTTCACAGAGCTTGAAACCCTGTTGAGAAAACAATCCATTAATTCATCATACGTTCCTGTTGAAAAACTAAACAGACTAACAAAAAATAATCATCAAGGTGTGGTGGCTCAAATTTCACCTATTGAATTTCATGACTTGGAAACGCTTGTTATGGCTGTTGTGGAATCTGGCAAAACCCCTTTATTTTTATTATTGGATCAATTAAGTGATGTGCGTAATTTTGGCGCTATTATTAGAACTGCAGAATGTACTGGTGTTGATGGAATCATTATTCAAAAAAAAGGTGGAGCACCTGTAAATGGGGACACCATTAAAACAAGTGCTGGTGCTGTATTTAAAGTCCCTATTTGTAAAGTTGATCATATTAAAGATGCCGTTTTTTATATGCAAGCATCTGGCATTAAAGTGATTGCTGCCACTGAAAAAACAGATAATACGTTGTATGATGTCTCCTTTAAGGAGCCTTGTGCCATCATCATGGGATCTGAAGATAGAGGCATTAACCCTTCCATATTAAAAATAGTTGATGATAGAGCTAAACTCCCTCTACTGGGTGACATTGAATCTTTAAATGTTTCTGTGGCTTGTGGGGCTTTTTTATATGAAGTGGTAAGACAAAGACTTGTTTAGACTGTTAGACTTCTTAGATTGTTAGACTTGCTTAGATTGGTATAATTATTCCTTTTTCTCTTTATAGGTGTAATTTATAATTGGTTGATCCTGCTCTATTTCTGTTTTATCAATTTCAATAAAATTTCCATTTTCATCAAAATGTTTTAAAAAAGGGTCATTATCTGCGTTGTAATCTTCTTGTTCCCAAACGTACTTTTTTGGTTTTGCTATTTCCTTTTTGAAAAATAAAGCAAATAATAAACCCGTTATCAGGCCAGATAAATGGCCTTCCCAGGATACGTTTACATCAGTAGGAAACACATACCAAATCATACTTCCATACAGAAAAATAACCAGCAGCGATAAGGCTACAAGCCGGTAATGTTTAGCTAAAATACCTTTGAAAAATATAAAACTGAACAGCACATATATTAATCCGCTGGCACCGATATGATAGGATGGCCTACCGATACTCCAGGTTAAAAACCCTGAAAACAAAATTCCAAAAAAAATAACTTTCCAGGCTATCGGCCTGTAAAAATAAAATAACGCCATACTAAGGACAAATAATGGCACGGTGTTATGGTATAAATGATCAATATTACTATGAATAAATGGACTGAATATAATACCTCTTAATCCTTTTAACTGCAAGGGATAAATTCCGAATTTTGTAAAATTAAACCCAAAGCTAACTTCAACCCAAAACACGTACCAAATTATGAGTATGATGGCCATAGGATACCCCAAAACTCCAGATGTAAAATTAAACCCTTCTTGTTTTTTCATGTTAGTTAAATATATCAAATTATTCTCCATATTTGTTATTTATGATAAATTGTCAGAGGCGTAGACATAAGTAATTAAAATGACATTCTTTTTTTAGGAGTAAAATAAAACTTAATAGAAAATTCAGCTCAAATTTACTTTGAGGACAAACCTAAAAAAATTAAACATTATAGTATAGAGATTCCTTTTTGCAAAGGAATTGTTTTAATTTTACGCAATGAATGAACCATTAGCTGAACGATTAAGGCCCAAAACCTTGGAAGACTTTGTGAGTCAAACTCATTTGGTTGGACAGCATGGTGCGTTGACACAGCATATTAAACAAGGGCTTATTCCGTCCATGATTTTTTGGGGCCCACCAGGGACGGGGAAAACAACACTTGCCAATATTATTTCGGCAGAATCTGGTCGGCCATTTTATGCCTTGAGTGCCATTAATTCCGGGGTCAAAGATATTCGGGATGTTATTGATAAGGCCAAACAAAGTGGTGGCTTGTTTACCACTAAAAACCCGATTTTATTTATTGATGAAATTCATAGATTCAGTAAATCACAACAAGATTCTTTGCTTCAAGCAGTTGAAAAAGGTTGGATAACACTTATAGGCGCGACTACTGAAAATCCGAGTTTTGAGGTGATTCCTGCACTTTTATCGCGCTGTCAGGTATATATTTTAAATGCCTTTGAAAAAACCGATTTAGAAACCCTTTTAAAACGCGCGATTAAAAAAGACACCTTATTATCTAAAAAAAATATAAAACTCAAAGAAACCAGTGCGCTTTTAAGACTTTCTGGTGGTGACGCCAGAAAATTATTAAATATTTTTGAACTTATCATCAATTCTGAAGAAGTTGATTCCATCATTATAACTGATGAAATTGTTCAAAAAAAGATTCAAAATAACACGGTACGCTATGATAAAACCGGTGAACAGCATTACGATATTATTTCGGCCTTTATAAAATCCATTCGCGGTAGTGACCCGAATGCCGCTGTTTATTGGTTAGCAAGAATGATTGAAGGTGGAGAAGATGTTAAATTTATTGCCCGACGTTTACTCATTTTAGCGAGTGAAGACATTGGTAACGCCAACCCAACAGCTTTGGTCATTGCCAATAATACTTTTCAGGCAGTTTCCACCATTGGGTATCCTGAATCAAGAATTATTTTAAGTCAATGTGCTACGTATTTAGCATGTTCACCAAAAAGTAATGCTGCTTATATGGCTATTAGTAAAGCACAACAATTAGTTAAAGAAACAGGGGATTTATCGGTTCCTTTAGAATTAAGAAATGCGCCAACCAAATTAATGAAGGAACTTGGTTATGGTGACAACTACAAATATGCCCATAGATATGAAAACAATTTTGCCAACCAGGAATTTATGCCAGATGACCTTAAAGGCACAACCCTTTATGAACCAGGGAATAATGCACGTGAAAAAGCGTATCTTGACTTTTTAAAATTACGTTGGAAAGATAAATATGGGTATTAGTTGTTAGTTGTTAGTTGTTGGTTGTTGGGTTTTGGTTGTTGGTTACTGGTTGTTGGTGGGTGTTAGAATTTAATGTTTAATTCTTCTTGTTTTAAAGTACCATTTAAGTAATATTCCAGAATCCAGTTCTCTCCTTTTTTATGCAAAATAGCACTTTTGTTTTCAACTAAATAAACATTGTTTAAACTTGTTTTTTTAATTTTATACCTAACTTTTGGAGAACTGTCAACCAATTGAAATCCATTTTCAATAGCTTGTGCATATAAAATTCCAGTAGTGTGTTCTTCAATTGTGATTTCTTCAGACAACTCTTCTGTTACTTGAACGTCACCTTCAACAATTTCAACCATTTCTGTAGGAACAACTTCTGTCTGTTTTTCGGTTTTCAATGATTTTATTTCTTCCTTCAGCTGTTGAATTTCTTGAGAAGCCTCATTATTATTTTTTACATTTATATTTTCTTCAACAATATTATCATCCGGTTTCGGTTCATATTTATAAGGTATCCCTTCAAATGAATTAAATGCATTTCGTAAGGCTTCAGTATAAGCTTTGCTATATTCTTTTTCCCTGCTTTCACCAACTTGAGTTGTAAAAACTATCTGATCATTACAATCTTTTAATTGAACAGATAGCTTTGTTTTAAACATTCCTGAATCTTTTATTAAATCAGATTTTAAACCTAAACATCTGTTTCTTATATAATCTTCCGGATAATTCTCTCCTTCCATTAATGCTTGAAAACCATATTTTTCAAATAAAAATTTAGTCAAACCGTTCAACCTATATTGATCTGGTTCCTTTAAAAAATCAAACCTTGTTGGAACAATAATATACTTATAAGCATTTAAATTGGATTGTGAGAATGTCATGGACACAGCAAATAATGCTAAAAGCATGGTATAAAATTTAATTTTCATTTTTTTTAAATATATAGTTAAACCCTAATTGTAAAGATACACTTTGTGCGTTATAAATATTTTGATATTGCAAAAAATTGTCGGCCATAACATAAAAATTGATGTTTCCTACGTTGGCAGAAACCCCTAATCCTAAATTACTGAATGAATATGAATCTATGGTATAGGCAGCTTTTACTTGCATTCCTTTAAATAAACTCCTATAATAGTATGCCGTTAATGCCAATTGTGGCTGTTTTGGCCTTTTGATAGCATATAATTGCATACCTACCCTGTTTTGATAATCGCTTTCTGTCTTGAGGCAGTTACATTCTTTTACCTTTTTTTTACCAAAAGAATAATTCAATGAGGCATTGAACTTAACAGGCCTCCATGTTATATATTTAGTATTCGTAGTATCTACCTGAAATAAATCCTTAAACTCTCCTTTAATATTATTCCAATAATCTTCAGCTGTTTGACCGGTTCCTGTTTCTGGAAAAAGAGGGTTTACACCTTCAAATACGTAATTTCCTTTTAGTTTATAATTTTCAACATCTTTACTCTGCTGTATAAACCCAACATCCAATAAACTGGCATCAAGCGACCATTGTTTTGTGAGCTGGTATGTAAACCCAACATCAAAACCCAAACCTAGGTTTGGCCCAAATAAAACACGTTTTTTCAAAGTTTTTATTGTTGAATCCGTATTAGACCCATTGTTTGTTAAACTTGCTAATCCAGCTGTTTTAACTTCCAAGTCTAAATTAAAAATATGGTCATAAAAATTATTAATTCCATTTTGGGTTACAAAATATCCTCGGTTTTTGGTAGCATTAATATTCACTAGACTGGAATAAATTTTACCTCTAACTCCAAAAGTAAAATTTGTATTTACTTTTTCATTATAGCCAACATGGAGTACTGAAATTAATTCTGCACTTGCATTAAAATCACTTGCTCTAAATACTCTATTTATATTATTTTGGTTGCCTTCAAACGCTAATATGGCATAATCTTTAGGGAAATAGGCAATAAAATCCAATTCTTGGTATAAGCCAAAACTCAAATACTTGGTCTTCTCATAACTATTCCCAAAAGCAAAACCTCCGGAAAGTAATTCCAATTGTTCATTAGCACTAAAAAAATCACTTGAATTCATGCTGTAAATTGCCGTTTCCAATTTCATATTAAAGTCTAATCCATCTTTGGCAAACAAATCATAAACAGTGGGTCCAGAAGTTCCTGCATTTACATGAAGATGGGATAAAAAAGGAATTCCAGCGTACCAATCATTTGTTACTTTGCCACCAGGATTGACTAATAAAGCCTGTGGTATATCAGAAAACCCATAAAGCAATTGCTTGTTTTGAGCAAATGAGAAGTATGTGACTCCTATGAAAAGCAGGTATATCATTCTCATAGGGTATTTTCTATACTTAAATAAAATGCCGCTTTAGACCTTAAAATAATACTCCCTACCGTAGTATTGTCAATTGGAACACCTGGAAGAATATATAAGGTAAATACAAATTTTGAAGAATTTAATAAGGCCGTTAATGCATTCCCTTCAAATACTTCTATATGCTCATTTTTAACGTCACTATTGGATGGTGAAGCGTCAGTTGTAAACGTAAATGCATGCTGTAGTTGATTATTAGTATCAAACATATCAACTTGAACTTGAAATGCTCTGTTTATGGAGTTAGTGGTTTCAAATAAAAATTCTGCTTTCACCAGGTGATCTGCATTGAATTGATTGTTAAAAAAATCGATATTAACGGAATCTTTAACTATATTAATTTCATTTCCTTTAACTAAAAAGCGACTGGCAGGCTCATTAAGATACACTAGGCTGGATTCAAAAACCGGCGTTATCTTAAAATCATTAACCTGATTAAAATCCACTGCTTTTGTGCATGACATAAAAGCAACTATTAAAACCAAATTAATTATAACATATGTAACTGTTTTTTTAAACATGAATATATAAAACGAAAACAAACCTCAGTTAGTATGAATTCACAAATAATGCTTTAAATGAATTAAGTTATCTATTTGTTTGAATTCACTATCAAATTCCTGTTTACTTGTATTAAACAGAATGGTATCCATTCCTATATTATGGGCGCCTAAAATATCTGCTTCATAATTATCGCCAATCATAATACTTTGCTTTAGGTTTGCGTTTGAAACTTCCAAGGCATAGTTAAATATTTTTGGGTTTGGTTTTTTTACGCCAACTTTTTCTGAATTTGTTACTGTTTTAAAATAGTGATGAATATTTGAATTCGTCATTTTTTTTTGCTGAATTTCCTCAAACCCATTAGTAATGATATGAAGGTTATATTTTAAACTTAAATACTCAAGAATTTCAATGGTATTATCAAAGAGGTGATTAAAAGTTGCCAGATGTATGATATAATCTTCAGAAAGCTTATAAATAATTTCTTTTTTCAAAACAACATCAATTGCCAAAAACGCATCATTTAATCTACTAAAACGCAATGATGCCTTATCTATTTTTTCTTCTCTATAAAGTTTCCAATACTGCAAATTTATAGGTTCATAGAATGATAAAAATTCCGTTATATTGACCGTGATTTTATTTAATTCAAAAATCTTTTCAAAAGTTAAAGCTGAATTTTTATCAAAATCCCAAAGCGTATGATCTAAATCAAAAAAAACATCTGTGATATCGTTAATCTTCATTTGCAGACTCTATTATTAAGTTAAACAAATCTTTAAATCCGTACCATTGTTCATCTTCACTAAATGTGTAATTATGAAAAACAGGGATAAATACACCGTTTACTTTTTTTACTTCATTTATAATTTCGTTTAAAACTTTCTTTTTGTCTAAAAGTGACCTTGTTTTTAACAATGAATAATCCATCAATTGGTATGACCATATTTTTAACGGCGTTTGTACCTCATAATCCAAATCATAAAATAAAAAAGGGGTACAACTTCCGGCGCGGAAACCTATATAATTAACATAGCCCATAGTATAATCTGCCTGAACTTCAAGATCAATAAGGTTTCTATAGGATTCGGGCAGGTTAAGTTTGGAAAATGACTGTCTAGATGCTGTTAAAGTTGTATTGATAATAGATTCCATTCTCAATTTTTCGCTTTTTAATATATCTGGATCATGTATGGCAAAATAGGATGCTTTTAACCCCACTTCACAATAATCAGCCACTTGTTTTATAAGAGAAACAAATTTCTTTTTATTGGGATTAATTCCCTTATCATAAGTAGAATATGCCCCTATTAAGAAAAAAAAAAGAAATTTATGCTTCGTATGCTTTTGACGGTTTATCAGATATTTAAAAGTATCAAATGGATCATGTTGAAAACCAAAAATAACCATGTATCTAATATACAATTGTTTAAATTTCAGTGCACTTAAATCCTTAAGTGTGCCCCCTAAAGTCCTCATTAATCCTTTCAACTTAAAATTATACGCACTGGGTACGTCAATAATGGGTTTTATACTATAGGCTCTTTGTGGGAAATTAAATTCCGGGAATTGGTTTTGTAACCTATCTTTAAATTTATACGCCCAAATATCTACAACCGGTTGATGCAAAAAACCATATTTATAAGCTATGCTTTCAGTGGCGGAAAACCTGCCATATTCATCATTTAAATGAGGTAAATATTCTTCATAGCGGGATAATAAATAAAACGATGCTGCAAATATGTCAAACGGAATTGAACTTTTATCACCATTATAAAAGAAACACTTGGTGTTTTCCCAATCATGTACATTAATTTCAATATCTGATAATCCTTGCTCAAACAAAATCTCATTACTTTTTACAAAAAACTCATTTCCAAGTTGCTGTTTGGTATATGACATTTTTAAACTGTCATGTGCTATAAACTCTTCAATGGTTTTAGTAAATGAAACTTCAACGCCTAAAACCCTGGTACATATATGTTTAAAAACATAGTTTAATCTTGGGGTTATTTTATGTGTATAAATTAAAAGCATTTTTTAGTTAGCAGTTTGCAGTCGCAGTATTCAGTTGCTTTATTGTGCGATAATGTTAAGTCTCAAAAATAAGAAATTCTAAACACCAACACCTTATCATTATAAAGTAATCTTAAAATATTGGCATTTGATTTTAGTGCTTAAATTTTGGGGGTTATAACAGGTTTTCATCTGCAAAACTAAAGTATGCCTTTTCTGTAACAATCAAGTGGTCTAAAACTTTTATATCTAAACTTTCTGAGGCCTGTTTTAATTTATTGGTTATTTGTTTATCAGCTTCACTGGGTTTTAATGTTCCTGACGGATGGTTATGCACCAAAATCAATCCGGTAGCTCCAACTTCTAAAGCGTTTTTAAGAACAAGCCGTACATCTACCAAAGTTCCTGTAATGCCACCTTTACTCAACTGCCCTTTTTGAATGACTTTATTGGAATTGTTTACATATATAATCCAAAATTCTTCATGTTGTAATTCGCCAATGATGGGTTGCATCAATTCAAAAACAGAAACACTTGAACTTATTTTTTTCTTTTCTAAAGCATCTTCCCCTCTACGCCTCCTCCCCAATTCCAAAGCTGCTGCAATAGATATGGCTTTTGCTTCACCTATACCCTTAAAATCCATCAATTGCTTTATGGATAGTTTTCCCAATTCACTTAAATTATTATCAACACTTGCTAAAATGCGTTTGCATAATGCCACGGCGCTCTCTTCCCTATTACCTGAACCTATCAAAATAGCAACCAATTCAGCATCACTTAAGGCCGCTTTTCCTTTGTATAGTAATTTTTCTCGTGGCTGGTCGTCTTGAGACCAATTTTTAATGGAAAATGAGGCTGGTTTTTCTTGCATTGGATAAAGATAAATATTGTAATTTTATAAATCAACAATCCTTAATTTAAAATAATTAACATCTTGAATTATCCACCAAAACATCATCAAGACAGCAATAAAAATCACATGATAGAGGTGATTAAAACCTATCCGTTAGCTACTTTAATTTCTGTAAAAAACAATGAGCCGTTCATTACACATTTACCGTTGGTTTATAGAGAAAATGATGGAAAATTAATTGGACATATAGATAAATTCAATCCGCATGCCGATTTGTTGAAGCAAGATAATGACCTGAAAATTATTTTTTCCGGACCACAATGTTATATTTCACCAAGCATATACACCACAACCCAATTACCAACCTGGAACTATATAAAAGTACATTTAAAAGGTAAGGTAAAAGCCATTGAAAGTAAAGAAGCGCTAAAGGAATCGCTTATTATAATGACTGCTTTTTTAGAACAACCTGAACATAAATATGTTTTAGAACCCGATAATCCCAAAATGGAAGGCGCTTTAGATTATATAAAAATGTTTGAAATTACCATAACCCAATGGGAAGGGAAATTTAAGCTCTCACAAGACAAAAAACCGCAGGATATTGTTAACGCCAGAGAAGAACTTAAAAGAGCAAATCAGGAAAGTATCGCTAGGTTTTTAGATATTGTGTTTTAATCAACTTATTTACTGTTCTTCAACATGTTTAAATACATGTTCTCCACTTTGGCCCTTGCCCAAGGTGTTTTACGCAAAAATGTTAAACTGGATTTCACCGAAGGGTTTTCAGTAAAACACTTTATTTTAATGGTATAGCCCATATATTCCCAACCATAGTAAGTAACCAAATCATTTATGATTTTTTCTAAGGTAACTCCATGTAGCGGGTTATTTGGTTGTGTTTCCATGCACTATTAGTGTCTTCTATTATCAGTTCGTCTTTCAGTATTCCGTTTGGGTCTTCGTGATTGACTGTTTCTGTTTTCAAAAGGTTTATTTGAATTTCTTGGGTTTGATTGTCTCCCTCTTTGTTGTTTTTTCTCAGGTTCAGTAGATGCATTTGGATCGGGTTCATAGCCTTCAACTATTTCTACAGGAATTTTCATGGCAAGTAACTTTTCAATATCCCGTAAGAAGGTGGTTTCGTCAGCGCTCACTAATGAAATGGCTTCACCGCTGGCTCCTGCTCTACCCGTTCTGCCAATTCTATGTACATAATCTTCCGAAATATTCGGCAATTCAAAATTGATAACATGTGGTAACAGAGGGATGTCCAAACCACGGGCAGCGATATCGGTCGCCACTAAAACACTTACACTCCCATTTTTAAACCCCCCTAATGCCTTGGTTCTGGCTCCCTGACTTTTATTTCCATGAATGGCTGCCGCTTTAATTCCAGCTTTTGCCATTTTTTCACATAGTTTATTGGCGCCATGTTTAGTACGTGTAAACACTAAAACCTGTTTCCAATTGCCATCTGAAATTAACTTAATAATCAGGCCTGTTTTTAACCCTTTTGCAACACGATATACTTTTTGGGAAATAGCATCAACAGTAGTGTTTTCTGGCGTTGCTGCAACCTGTACCGGATGGTTTAAAATACCATGGGCCAATTTTTTAATATCATGGGAAAAGGTGGCCGAAAACATCAAGTTTTGACGTTTTTCGGGCATCATTTTTATAATACGTTCAATATCGCGTAAAAACCCCATATCAAGCATGCGGTCGGCTTCATCTAAAACAAGTATTTCAACACGTTTTAATGATATATGATTCTGATTAATCAAATCCAATAAACGCCCAGGTGTTGCCACTAAAACATCAATTCCCTGACGCATGGTTGCTACTTGCGGGTTCTGATTCACTCCTCCAAAAATAACAGCACTGCGTAAGTCTAAAAACTCACTGTACTCTCTTACATTGGCATATACTTGTGCTGCAAGTTCTCGGGTTGGCGTTAATATTAAAGCACGAACAGGTTTGTATTTTTCTTTAGGGTTTTCAGAAAGAATATGCAAAAGTGGTAACGTAAATCCAGCTGTTTTTCCGGTTCCCGTTTGTGCACTTGCCAATACATCTTTGCCTTGTAATATAGGTGGAATGGCTTTTTGTTGAATAGGGCTTGGAGTTGTGTATCCTTTTTTGCTAACAGCTTTTAGCAAGGCTTCAGATAAGCCTAATGAGTTAAATGACATATAAATTGTTTGGTAAATGACCAACTAATTTTTAGCGTCATTTTTTATTAAGCGGCAAAGGTACACTTATTTATTTGATACTAACCATAAACTTGAATTTGTGAGAAATAAACGATAACTTCGTTTAACGTCTGATTTAAAACATTGAAATTTTGTATAGCAGTTAAAGCTTTAGGTAATTTGATAAGAAATGAAAAAAGCATATTTAGCAATAAGTTATTCTAACAGGAAATTATTTGACAATGAAGTCAAAAACCTGGTTGAATTATTTAAAAAGAAAAACATTGAATTACTTGTCTTTGTTGACAAATATAATTTTAAGGAAAATGAGGAAAAAGAAATGATGAAAACCGCATTTCTAGAAATTGATAAATGTGATTTTATGATAGCAGAGCTAACAACCAAATCGATAGGTGTAGGAATTGAAATTGGATATGCTTATGCAAAAGAAAAGCCGATAATATATTTACGAAAAAAAGATTCTGAATATTCAACTACAGCATCTGGATGTTCAACAGATATCGTGATTTACAAAAATGAATTCGATTTAATGGAGACAATGGAGACATTTCTAAATTCTGAATTAATTGATTCAAATTAAAAACTACCTACAGCATCTCATGAGATTTTACTGAAATTTAAGATAAATATAAATTGACAAAACATATAAACAAGCGATTTGTTTATATGTAAAAACCAGAGGATTTTCTGCTGCACAAATCTTATAAATAGCGTTAATCGAAACTTCTAAAAAAACTCCTGATACTGCATCACCCTAAAATCAAAGGTTGTAAAGTTAGGGTTGCTGTTTTTAAAATGCTGGTATAATGGCATACTGCCAATGGCTCTGTTGGCGCTTCCTGATGCTGATGTTAAGGACACTGTTCTTATTAATCTTGAGGTTTCGACTGCGCTCAACTGGACAGATAGATTAGATTTGGCAGATTCCCGCGCTTCGCTCGGAATGACAGGTAATTCAAATTGATGAATTCGTGGCACTTCACTAAAAACAACTTCCAGCTTTAAACCAAATTCTTTTAAGTGTTTTCTGAAGAAATATTCCGGTCCGTTTTTACTGTTTCCACCTGTAAATAGAAGCGTATCTATGTTTGGGTATTCATTTAAATAACCAATCAAATTTCTAAGTTTTATGTTTTGCATTCCCAAATCAGACGCATCCTTTTTTTCACGTTCACAACTTTCTACAATATCACATACCCCAATTTTATGATTGACTAAAAATTGTTTTCGCTGTTGAATGGCTTCTACTGAATTATCAAATTTCAACTTTAAATCATGGATTTTATCAATAAATAACCACAACGAATTATAATAACTTCCGTAGCAAAAATCGACATCTTTCTCAAGCAATTCTCCTGTTGAAAAACGTGGTGGTGGCAAGGTGCCCACAATTAATTTTGTGGTATCTTTTTTTATAAATGGCTGATATGGATGTTCGTGTTTAAACATGCTACTCTAGGAATTCATGTAGATTTTTTGTATTTTAATCGTTCAAAACTAAATTATGGGTAAAGGTGATAAAAAGACAAAACGTGGAAAAATAAACCGAGGTACTTTTGGAACCAGAAGACCACGTGTTAAAAAAAGACGCTCTATAGAAAGCAAAATAGATATTAACAAAAAGGCAACTGTTAAATAACTAGCGTATAAAAACTAGATTATTTTCTTTGGACATGGATTCACTAAATCCGTAACCATCAAAATTAAAGCCTTTTATATCATCCATGGTTTTTGCATTTGTATCTAAAATATAACGGGTCATGAGTCCGCGTGCCAATTTTGCAAAAATACCAATGATTTTATATTCCCCTTTGTTAAGGTCTTTAAATTCAATATGAATCACTGGCACTTTTAGTGCTTTTGTATCTATGACCTTAACATATTCACTGCTGGCAAGGTTTAAAAATAACTCATCCTCTTTTAGTTCTTCATTTAAAGCTTGGGTAACTTTCTTTTTCCAGAAATGATATAAATTTTTGTTTTTTCCAATAGGGAATTTAGTTCTCATTTCCAATCGATAAGGTTGCATTAAATCAAATGGTTTTAAAACGCCATATAAACCCGAAAGTATCCGAACTGTATTGTGTAGATTTTCAAATTTTTCTTTGGGAATGGTATATGCATCCAAACCACGGTAAACTTCTCCATTAAAGGCATAAATTGCCTGACGCGCATTATCTGAAGTGAATGGTAATTGCCACTCCTGATTGCGTTGATAATTTAATTGACCCAAAGCCTCAGAAATGCTCATGAGTTTTGACAAACTTCTAGCCGATTTCTTTTTAAGAAGTTTATTAATGCGTTCAGATTCCTTTAAAAATAAAGGTTGCGAATATTGAGTTGTTGGTAATTTAGTTTCAAAATCCAGGGATTTTGCTGGTGATAAAACGAGTTTCATTCAAAATTTTTATTTATCATTTCCGTGCAAACGGAAATCTTACATTTTTATAATTTCAAAGTTACAATTCCTAAACTACATTAAAAATGTAACCTAATAATTATTTATAATAGCTGAATAGATTAAAACAAACGCTGTTGTCTTTGTGATAAAAAAAAGATAATTTAATTTAGCATCTGATATAAAAGATAAAAACCTTGCGTATCAGTTGAAGTTAGGTAACATTTTATTTGATAGTGCATTTAGATCATTTTTCACAAAACATAATAATATCTTACTTATCACATTTAATAAAACAATAATTAATTACAATATGAAATACAATAGATACATCAAAGACTCAGCCCTGGTTTCTGAAATTGGACTTGGTGCATGGCAGTTGGGGAATAATTCCGGATGGCAGAGCATGTCAGAAAAGGATGCTTTAGAACTTGTTGAAAAATCATTGGAATACGGAATCAATTTTTTTGATACAGCGCCAAATTATGGATTTGGAACCGGCGAAGAGAGGCTCGGTAAAGCATTAAAGAGTGTTGATAGAAGTAAAATTGTAATCAATACAAAATTCGGACATACTGATACGGGTATCACTAATTTTAATTCAGATTATATTCGGGAATCTTTGGAAGGCAGCTTAAAAAGATTACAAGTTGATTATGTTGATTCGCTTATTATTCATAATCCACCCTTCGAGTATCTGAATGGTAATAAAAACGACCATTATGAAATCCTGGAACGATTAATTGAAGAGGGCAAAATAAAAGCATATGGAGCATCTTTAGATACTTATGAAGATATGAAGCTGTTAATGAATACCACAAATGCTAAAGTAATTGAGGCTTTTTTTAATATACTACATCTGGATGCTTCAAGAGCATTTGATATGGCAACAGAAAAAGAGGTTGGTATCATCGTTAAAATCCCTCTTGATTCAGGTTGGTTGTCAGGAAAATACAATGCAGAAAGCACCTTTCATGACATCAGAAGCCGCTGGTCCAGACAGGATATTCAAACCAGAGCGCATTTGGTTAATAGGGTGAAAGAAATTGTCCATGCAAAAAATGATCTTGCACAAAAAGCAATTTCATTTTGTTTGGCCTATGATGCTGTCTCCACAGTTATACCCGGGAATGTAAATATAGCTCAGTTAACAAGTAATGTGGAAAGCGTAAACAACCCGATTTCAAGGGAACTTGTTGAAAAGTTGGAGGATTTTTATTTAAATGAAGTAAAACAGCTCAATCTTCCGTGGTAAACAATATTTCATCGGACTCCTATAAAATTAAAGGTTGTGAGTATTGAGTAGTTGGTAATTTGCTTTCAAAATCCAGGGATTTTGCTGGTGATAATACTAATTTCATTTACAGAATTTATTTTCCATTCAAAGTTGCAATTACTAAAAGGCATTTAAAAACGTTAACAGATGGAATCTATAAACTCCCTTTGTTAGAAAAAAATGATAAATTCGTTTAGTAATCAAACTGAAAATACATGACCAAAAAAAACATTTTAATTTCATCTGAAGAAATGCAGCATTTGCTTTACAACCTGTTTTTTAAGTATCATTTTTCAGTTGAAAAGGCTAAATTAATGGCGCAAACTTATACCAAAAACACCTTGGATGGCGTAAATTCTCATGGTATTAATCGGGTGCCACTTTTTATAAATTATATAGAAAGAGGACTCGTTCATGTAGATGCTGAAGCTGAAAAAGCAGAATCTTTTGGGAGTATTGAACGTTGGGATGGCAACCTTGGCCCTGGAATAATAAATGCCACAAAGTGTACTAAAAGAGCTATAGAGCTTGCAAAAAGTAACGGCATGGGTTTGGTAGCATTACGAAACACGAACCATTGGATGCGTGGTGGCACTTATGGATGGCAAGCTGCAGAAGCAGGTTGTATTTCTATTTTATTTACTAATACTCTACCAAACATGCCACCTTGGGCAGGTAAAGAGAGCCGTATAGGAAACAACCCCTTTATTGTTTCAATACCCCGAAAAGAAGGGCATATTGTACTGGATATGGCGATTTCTCAATTCTCGTTTGGGAAAATAAATGAGTATAAACTTAAAGGCGAAAAACTGCCTTATTTTGGTGGCTGGGATTCTGACGACGAGCTTTCCAACGATCCCGAAAAAATATTAACAAGAGAACGTGGGTTACCAATTGGATATTGGAAAGGCTCTGCGCTTTCGATGATTTTAGATATGTTAGCAACCTTGCTCACAGCAGGGAATTCTACTTACAAAATTGGATTAAAAGGCCATGAAACCGCTGTGTCACAAATTTTTCTATGTATTTACCCGGAGTTATTTAACGATAAAAATATTCAGGAAACCCTGCTTAATGAAATTATTAACTACACCCACAATGTAGAACCTATGTGCCCTGGCGATAAAACGTACTATCCGGGAGAACGCAGCTTAAAAACCCGTATCAAGAATTTAAAAGAAGGCATGTCAATAAGTGAAGAAATTTGGAATAATGTGCTGGAATTGGCTAAAAAATGAACTACCTCGACGCAGAGCGTACGAGGTATCAAGTTGAATTTTCATTTTTATTTCGACGCAGAGCGTCGGGGAATTGAACCCTAAAAACGATTAAAAATATTACAGACTTTATTTTGTAAGAAATATTAATAAATTTATTTACAATTGATATAAACAATTAAAAGAGTTTATATCCTGAAATATACAAAAACCACAAAACTACCATAAGTCATTTGAAACTAAAAGATTGTGTTATCTGCGTTAGGGATTGCAATGAAAAGCCCACAGCGAGGTACGAGCGAGGACTTGTAATGTAGAGCCCGACCCTTGTGGTAACGCCCAAATAATATTTAAGAAATTGACTTCAACTGCCCTAAGTTTGACGGAATACCACTTATTCTTCTACGTCCTGATGTTTTGAATAGCCTCTCCATTTTTCAATACACTGCTGCATATCATCTGGAATCTCTGTATTGAATTGCATAAACTTACCCGTTTTCGGGTGTATAAACCCTAAGGTTTTAGCGTGTAGTGCTTGCCGTGGTAATATTTTAAAACAGTTGTCTACAAATTGCTTGTACTTTGTAAAAGTGGTGCCTTTTAATATTTTTTCGCCTCCATAACGTTCATCATTAAACAGCGTATGCCCAATGTGTTTCATATGTACACGAATTTGGTGTGTTCTGCCGGTTTCAAGCTTGCAAGACACCAAAGTCACATAGCCTAAACGCTCTAACACTTTATAATGCGTTATGGCAGGTTTTCCTTTTTCAATATCATCACCAAAAAATACAGTGTTTTGAAGTCTGTTTTTAGGATGCCTTCCAATATGCCCTTCAATAGTTCCTTCTTCTTCTTCAATATGCCCCCAAACCAAAGCAACATACTCCCGTTCACTGGTCTTTTCGGCAAACTGCAATGACAAATGTGTCATAGCGCGTTCTGTTTTTGCAATGACTAAAAGTCCGCTAGTATCTTTGTCGATTCTATGTACCAATCCCGGTCTGTCACTGGAATTATTTGGTAAATTATCAAACCGATAAATGAGTGCGTTTATTAAGGTGCCCGAGTAATTCCCATGACCCGGATGCACTACCATGCCAGCTGGTTTGTTCACAACCAAAAGCGTATCATCTTCATAGACAACATCCAGTGGAATGTTTTCACCTACCAATAAATTTTCATATGGCGGATGTGCAAACAGCACCCGTATAACATCCAAAGGTTTTACCTTGTAATTTGATTTTACAGCAACATTATTTACAAAAATACTTCCGTTTTTTGCGGCTGCTTGAATTTTATTTCTTGTGGCATTCTCAATAAAATTCATTAAATATTTATCAATTCGGAGCGGTGACTGCCCTTTATCTACAGTAAATGAATGATGCTCATAAAGGTCATCATTTTCTTCATCTGGTAAATTAGTGGTTTCATTTTTCATCATTAAAATGGTCTGTTTCCATTACCTAGAACCAAATCAATTTTTGATGTTTTTTCCAATTTATCTCCCGGCTGAATTTCTTTTCCTTTATACGTCATTTTTAGCACCATATCTTTTCCAATATTATCTACATATGTAATTTTACCAACATTAAATCCCATGGATTCAAGAGTAGGTTTTGCTTGCCTAAACGTGCGTTCCTTTAAATCTGGCACCCCAATTTTTAAATACCCCGAAGGATTAAGTGTAATATATATTTTTCTATCCTCTTTTACCTTGGCTCCTGCTTTTGGGTCCTGTTCAATCACAGAAAACTTAGGATATTTTGGATTGTAATTGGCTGAATCCTGGATTTCAAGTACCAGTTTATTCTGTTCAAGTTCTATTTTTGCAACGTTTATTGACTTTCCCGTTAAATTGGGAACTGTTTCAAATTCGCCATGATTGGTTGAAATATTCAACCATTTTAATAGAATAAAAGATAATACAAACACTGCCGCAACGGCTAACAAAATTTGCTTTAAAAATACTTTGCTGGAAAAAAATTTAATAATGCTCATGAATAGTAAAAATATTTAACAAAACTAAACAAATTTATGTTTCTAAAATTTAAT
>Ga0207906_1000256_pt1 | contig 26719 bp, 27 predicted proteins | sample LinPmetageLP37_FD_184050 | JGI IMG/M metagenome (GOLD analysis project Ga0207906, IMG submission 184050) | Marine viral communities from the Pacific Ocean - LP-37 (SPAdes) | ecosystem: Environmental > Aquatic > Marine > Oceanic | place: Pacific Ocean | collected 2010-06-16 | reverse complement strand
TTAAATATTTCAATGGGGATGAATTACAACATTAAATTTAATATTAAATCAAATTTATCAATAGATAATCTAAATTAGAATAAAATTTAATAAAATCAAATGATTTTTAGTTAGTTCGATACCTTTTAAGACAATAAATATTATTATGAAGCTGATTCCAGTATTCTTTTTAGATTCTTTAAGAAAATTAGTTTGGCCTATAAATGGAATATTTTAAGTCTTTGAATTAATTTTAACCAAAAAATTTAACCGTGTTAAATTAATGGTAAAGCCAAAATTTATTTTTATTGCAGAAATTGAATTTAGTATTAAATATTTTATACATTTATTATACAATAAGTTTAACAATCTACTTACTAAACTTCCTTAATTGTAGTTTGAATGAAATCGACCTTTTTAAAATGGATTTGAAATAATTTAGAATAGACAAAATACGCAATCTATGTATTTAGCAATTATCATTTTTTTTATAATAGGCTATCTGGCTATAGCTTTAGAACACCAAATTAAAATTAACAAAACAGCATCAGCACTTTTAACTGGTGTAATATTGTGGGTACTACTTGTTTTAGGAAGAAGTACATTTTTTTCAAGTATGGCAGACACAGAGGCTTTAAATTTTATATCTGAATCATTATTAGAACATATTGGTGATATTTCAGAAATTTTATTTTTTCTTTTGGGCGCTATGACAATTGTTGAACTCATTGATGCACACGAAGGATTTTCAATAATAACGGATAAAATTAAAATCACAAGCAGGGTCAAACTTATTTGGGTACTATGTTTTATAACATTTTTTCTTTCAGCAGCATTAGATAATTTAACCACTGCAATTGTAATGTCTGCCCTTTTAAAAAAAATAATAAAGGATAAAAATGACTTATGGATTTTTGCAGGTATGATAATCATAGCTGCCAATGCAGGCGGTGCGTGGTCTCCTATTGGTGATGTTACAACTATTATGTTATGGATTGGCGGTCAAATAACTGCTAGTAATATTATTTTTCAAATATTGGTGCCTAGTATGGTAAATTTAATTGTGCCTTTACTTTTTTTAAGTTTTAAATTAAAAGGAAATATTGCATCAATTGCCATTTCAGAAGGAGAGCATCATAAAAAAAAACACCTTGTCAGTAAATTTGAGAAGAGACTTATTTTTAGTGTTGGTATTGGCGCCTTACTATTTGTGCCTATATTTAAAAGTATCACCCATTTACCACCATTTATGGGCATTCTATTTGGGTTGAGTATTATGTGGATTCTTACTGAAATTTTACACCGCAATAAGGTTGAAACCTATAAACATTCGCTTTCAATAATTAATATTTTACAGCGTATTGATACGCCAAGTATCTTGTTTTTCCTAGGAATATTAATGGCGGTAGCTGCTTTACAATCTGGTGGATATCTGTTGCAATTGGCAACTGTTTTAGACAAAACTTTTGATAGTATTTATATTATAAACACTTTAATAGGTGGTTTATCATCGGTTATAGATAATGTTCCTATGGTTGCAGGAGCCATGGGCATGTATTCATTGAAAGTGTACCCTGTTGATAGTGCTTTTTGGGAATTATTGGCCTATGCTGCCGGAACCGGAGGAAGTATTTTAATTATAGGATCTGCTGCTGGAGTTGCCATTATGGGCATTTTTAAAATTGATTTTATCTGGTATATGAAAAAGATTACTTTATTAGCCATTTTAGGATATCTGGCCGGAATAGCAACGTATATGCTCCTCAATTAAAGGCTTTTTTTGATATAGAAAATCAGATATCATTCTGGAGTTAATAGAAATGTTTTCAAATAGGGTAGATATAAAAAAAATAGGGTTTTTAAAAGTCGTTTGTAGTTTATTTGTAAGGTTGAGCTTGTCGAAAACTATATTGATTATCAGTACATTAAAACATTTAGACAGGCTCAATGTGACGTAGTGCTATACTTTTCAGGAAGCCTCGTTTCTTTAATAAATAATATGCTTTGTAATGAGGTAGGTCATGACCTTTCTCCTTATGGGCTAAGATTAAATTAAAAATACTTTCCCTATTACTTTTGCCCTTTTTTAAAACCGTAGAGGTTTTGACCTATGAAATCATGTGGAAATTTATCATCACCCTTAAAACCAATCTCAACAGTACCGCTATCTTCAGGGATGTAGTTTGTTTTAAATATATAATCCCAAAGGCTTAAACTAATCCCATAATTTACGCCATACGATCCTTGAGGTAATACATAGGCATGATGGTACAAATGCATCACAGGATTGTTAAAAACATATTTAAGTGGTCCCCAAGTTATTTTAATATTAGAATGGTTTAAGTGGCCAATTGCAATGGCTATAAAATGAATGACGTATGCCTGATTGGGTTCAAAACCCCCAATGAGCATAACACCAAAAGTTTTTAATGGTTTATAAAAAATGTTCTCCATCCAATGGTATCTTAAATGCGCAGCAAATCCCATTTCTTTTACGCTATGATGTACTTTATGAAATTTCCATAAAAAAGGATATTTATGCAATAAAACATGTGTAAACCACTGTACAAAATCAAGAAGTATGAAGAAAACGAGTAGTTGTGACCACATAGGCCAATTTGCAATATCAAAAAGCGCAAATGATTTTGCAGTGATATTAACATCAGCAAATAGTAGTCCTAAAATTTGGTAAACACCACTAATAACGATAGAAAATATGAAAAAATTAAAAAACATATAAAAACCATCTAACCAAAAATCTTTTCGAATAATAGATTGTTCTTTTCGCCATGGAAAGATTATTTCCAAAGACCAAACAATAACAGAAATGAAAATGAGCCCCCAAAAATAATTTGTGTACCATGGCACGTCAAAGATTATAGATTTCCATGTCCAATTTAAAGTTCCTGTAAAAGCATTGGAAAATGCATCAATATACTTTTCCATTATTTAATATTTCAGTTATTCAATTTTCTCATATCAAATTTAATATTTTCAAATGATACCCATATAATATTTTTAAAATATAACACATTCATATTTTTAAGCACCTATTTTACAGCATAGTAAATCACCATATATCCTCGATTTTTTTTGCATTCGAGTTTAATGAGTACTTTTTTGAAGACGCTAACGATTCTTTCCTTAAGTTTTGAATATTTCTTTGGATTTCAACCTGAGCGGAATTACACCTTTCCATAAATGGGAACAATAAAATCCCCATTTAAAAAAGGCTTTGGGTCCATCTCACTTTGCAATATGATTCCTTTATAAGAAGATTCAAGCAGAAGTTGGGCAGATTGTATTAAAGGTACGGCTGTTGTGGTTTGAATGGCTCGTAATTGATGCTTGCCTACTTTTTGGGGGAGTATTTGCTTTGAGATCTCGCGTCTTCGCAAGGTTCCATTAGCATCTTTACCTTGTATTGCAGCATATAAAATGATTTGGTCATCTTCAATATAAGGTATTTGTTTTTCCATAATGAGCTGCAAGGCTTCAATAGGTCTGTCAATATGGCTCGGAGTATTAATTTGTTCTTGTATCCATGCATAATGCCCAGGATATCTTAAGGTTTTATAGTCAAGTGAATCTACTTTTCCTTTTAATGCATCAGGTAAATCGGCAGCACCTCCTGAAGTAAGGTCTTCTTCATAAGTAATTCCATCAATTATTATAGAGGCACGTTCTGATAAGGAAGGACGCTTTGTTTTTTTGAAATTACGAATCACGTCAGCGTCTTTAATATATTCTGTTGCCACACCTACCGGGCTCCAAGTAAATCCATAATAATGAGGTGCAACAGCATTTTTTGTAAGCGCACCCACTTTAAATGTCAATGAATTTACTTTACTTACCTGAAAATCATTGCAAAATTCTTTAAAAAGATGGGTCGCCAATACATCAATATAACCAGGTGCGAGACCTGTTTGAAGCATAAACCCTTTTGTTGCATTTTGAGCTAGTTGCTTTATTTCTTCAGTTTCTGCAACATATTCGGTCAGGTTTGCGTAATGCATATTAAAATCTTTGGCAAAGCGGGCCATTTTTGGTGCCTGGGTTCCAGGAAGGCAATCAAGCAATATGTCTCCTTGATTAAATACGTCTTTCATTTCTTTAGAAAGGCCTTCTTCAGAAAGCTGAAATGATTTTATAGAACAAGATTTAGTCACGCCATCTTCAATCCATTTAACTAGAGCTTGCGCTTTAGAAAGTGTTCTGTTACCAATAAAAATAGTAGGGGGGACTTTGCTCCATTCGGCCAATATGAGCCCAACAGCTTGAGCAATACCACCTGCTCCTGCAATTATTATATTATGATGCTTATTCATGGTTTAAAATTTATTTTCTAGTTACAGATTAAAACTATTTTCGTGATAGTTATTGGGACACATTGCTCCCGATAGTTATCGGGATTAGTTTCTATGAACTTTTAAGAGCATCTTGTCATTTCCACAGAGCAAGGAACGAGTGACGAGAAATCTTATGATAACAAGATTCCTCTTCGATTGCTCCGCATTGTACTTTCAATCAAAATGTATTTTGTTTTCAGTAACATTCGGAATGACAAGCTAACTTTAAAAATAATTTCATTCTTTTTGTTTTAAAACTATGGATTTCAAATCCATAGTGGTTTATTTTTTATAATGTTTTATTTTCTATCCTCAAAGCAATATCTGCCAACACATTCATATAATCAAGAAATGCTTCATAGGCGCTTCTATAGGGATTAATGAAATAATAGGTAAATCCATTGGCATGGTTCATGTAACAAAAATGATCTGCTGATTGTAAATACATCCAATCTCTTAACAGTAATTTATCTTTAGTTTCTTTTATTTTATTTTCCAGTTTGTACAATGTCTCCAAAGCTTCTTGTTGCAATTGGTTACCTTGCCATAAGAATAGGTTTTTTTCTTTTCCAGCCCAGGAAATAGGCTTGTTTACCTTTAGTTTTGAATGAGCCTTATAAGATGTTGCCAGTTCTTGAAGAGTACTTAATTCCATATTTTTTTCATTGGCTACATATATTAAAAGGTGTTCGAAAAAATCAAAAATGCCGGTATCTTTTTTATGGCCTTCTCCAAACGTCGTATAATCCATTACCAGATTTATTACTTTTTCACTTGGTTTAAGTCCCTTTACCCAGTTCATGTATTTTTCCGTTGTAAGTGGCCATTCGCACCAGTCTTTTTGTGAAAACCTTAATGCAATATCATCACTTAATGATTCATTTCTTAAAAATAACGTAAGGGATGGTGATAGAGGGCTGTTATAAACGCTAAAGGCATTTTTGCCTTTCAAAACACTTGGTAAACCTTCAATAATAGTTGCCTTAAAGCCCATATTGGAAATCATTTCGCCAATGGCGTCAGAATATATCAATCCTGTATTAAAAAAAACAGTTGGGGTTTTACCAAAAAGCGATTTTATACGAATTTGGTGCTTGGATACTTCATCATAAAAAACAGTTTTATTTATCAAAGAAGCTAAAGAAGCACCATAAGTTTGTCCTAAAAACTCTACATTTCCGGTAGCAGCCAGTTGCTTAAAACTTTCAAGGACTTCAGGGGCATATTGCTCCATTTGATCAAGAGCAGTGCCAGAAATAGCAAAACTTATCTTTATGCTTTTTCCATAGGTTTTAATTAATTGAAGTAAAAGTTTATTGGTTGGCAAATAACTTCTCTCTGCAACTTGACGGAGAATAGTTTTATTCTTTTTTTCATCAAAATAACTTTGATGGTTACCTATCTCAAAAAAATGAAATTCCTTAAGGCGATAGGGTTGGTGAACTTGAAAAATAAAATTGATGTATTTCATCAGTACAAATTGTTTTTATTAAGGGGTCGAACCTTAATGGCTCTAAAACCAAATGACATTTAAATTGGCATAAATTAATTTTAATACTTATTTATTATTGTTTTTTACTTAAGCTACGGTCGAGTAAACGGATGACACATTGGAAGCTGCATTTTCCCAGGTGAGGTTTTCCAAGGCTTCTTTATTATGGTTTTTAATTGTATTGGCAAGTGCTTTATAACTAAGAAGACCATGAATGGCATCTGCTAAACTATCTGTATCCCAATAATCTACTTTAAGTGCATAGGGCAGAACCTCTGCTACTCCAGATTGTCTGGAAATAATTACTGGCACATTCCATCTCATGGCTTCCAAGGGTGTTATGCCAAAAGGTTCTGATACAGACGGCATTACAAATACATCACTTATAGCAAGCATGTGATTTACGTCTTCACCTTTTAAAAATCCTGTAAAATGAAAATGTGAAGACAGCCTTTTATCAGCTACTTTTTTTATCATTTCTGGCATTAAATCTCCAGTACCGGCCATTACAAACCTAACGTTCTTATCTTTCTTTAAAACTTTTTCTGCCGCTTCAATAAAGTATTGAGGTCCTTTTTGGTAGGTTATTCTTCCTAAAAATGTAACTATTTTGTCCTTGAAACTTCTGGAGTATGATGCAGGAACCAAGTCCTTATGTTCAACTCCATTATAAGTAGTAATTATTTTTTTTGATGGGATACCATATTTATTAATAACAGTATTTTGGGTAAGATTACTAACTGTCATGACTTTGTCTGCTGTAAACATGCCCAATCGTTCTATGGCATAGATTTGTTTATTGATATTTGCCGATCGATCGAATTCTGTAGCGTGAACATGCACAACTAATGGTTTTTTGCTAACTTCTTTCGCCATAATGCCAGCCAAATATGTAAGCCAATCATGAGCATGTATGATATCAAATTCCAGTTCTGAAGCAAGTTTAGCAACTACAACAGCAAACCAATAGACTTCTTCCAATAAATTGGGGCCATAGGCTCCTGAAAATTTATATTTATCAACTTTAATATTCAGGAATTGTTTTGAATCTATATTAGGAATTATATTGTTTAATTGAGAAAAATTAATGTTATCAAAATGGTTTGTAAGTATGACATTACTGGCATTAATCAATCGAAATTGTTCTGTATTAAGCTCTATATTTGTTTTGGGAATGATAAAAGTTATTTTATGCCCTGACTTTATAAGCCCTTGCGCCAATCCTTGACAAGCAGTTGCTAACCCTCCTGAAATTTCGGGTGGATATTCCCAACCAAGCATTAATACTTTCATTTTCTAAATCTTTATTTTTTAATATGACATAAAGTTATTTGTAACTATTCAGCCTGTTGTTTAAAAAAAAGCATAGTTGCGAACAATTTTAATTTCGTCTTTTAGAAAAACAGCCTTCTTGTTAACATTTGTTGGTTACTAATTGACAACTATATGTTTGTTTTCTGCTACTTTTTAGTGGTGTTTGTTTACTTTGTGTTAAACAAATAGAAATTGAACTCCGACGAAAACCGTATTGCTGAACTAGAGGCCAAAGTTACCAGATTAGAATCAATAATTGAAAAATTACTTGATAAAATCGAGGACTTGACGCATCAAAAAAACAGTCGCAATAGTTCAGTTCCACCTTCTAAAGACGAAAACAGACCTTTAAAAAACCAAAGCCTGCGCACCAGGTCTGGCAAAAAAGTTGGTGGACAACCAGGGCACAAGGGCACTACGCTAAAAATGGTTGACAATCCAGACCAAATCATCGATCATAAACCCGATTTTTGTAATTGTTGCGGCAATGACTTGTCCAACAGGTCAGCAGAGTTGCTTTTAAAAAGACAAGTGGTCGATATTCCTGTCATTTTTCCAAAATATACAGAGCATCGAACTTTTAAGAAAACATGTTCTTGCGGACATCAAAATAAGTCTGTTTTTCCAGAAAACATAAGAACGGCAATAAGTTATGGCGCCAATACCCAAGCAACAATTGCCTATATGCATACGCGCCAGTACTTGCCTTTTGAGAGAATGGGCGAATTTTTTAAAGATGTTTGCAATCTGCCCATTTCACAAGGTACTATTTGCAATCTCTTGAATGGTTTTGCTTTAAAATCACAACCTGCCTATGATCTGATTGCTGAAAGAGTATCGAACGGAAAAGTTGTTGGTGCAGATGAAACAGGCATTAAGGTAAATGGCAAAAACGGTTGGTTCTGGACTTGGCAGGGCAAGTTTGTTACCTATGTGGTGTTTTCAAAAAACAGGGGCACAGCCACTATTGACACTAACTTTTCTCAAGGTTTTCAGGATGCAGTCCTGGTCCATGATTGTTGGGCAAGTCATTTCCGGACCCAATGCAGAACGCACCAACTGTGCATTGCACATTTATTGAGGGAACTTATATTTCTTGAACAACGCTTTGGGTCCAACTGGGCCACGAACTTCAAAAGGATATTGCATGAAGCTCTTGAACTCAAGAAAAATCTAAACCAAGAACACTATAAAAACACAATCCTGGAAAGGGATGAAATAAAAACCGGTTTGGAAGATCTGTTGGAAAGTCCACTTCCTGAAAATCAAAAGAAACTGCGTGCATTCCATAAACGAATGATAAAGCACAAAGAATATATTCTTACTTTTCTCCATCATTTCCATGTGCCCCCTGACAATAATGCTTCGGAAAGAGCCATTAGAAATGTAAAAGTCAAACAAAAAGTATCTGGTCAGTTCAAAACTGAAAATGGCGCCCAAATCTATGCGGTTATCCGTTCGGTAACAGACACCTGCATTAAAAACGGGCAAAACATATTGGACGCTTTTAAAACTATTGCTATATTAAAGGCTGAATAGTTACATGAAATTAAACGAAGTTAGTGTTTTTTGGTTTTTAAAAGATATACACAGTTATATGTATTTTTATAATAAAACCAAAGTCATTACGAATGAAATATAATGAAATGAAGCAATTTGTTTATTGTGAGAAATATATTTGTTTTAGTAACGTAAGGTGAGATTGCTTTTCTTCGACAGTGCGCATTATAAACTTACTCTTCTCCATGACGTTTATAAGTATGGTGAGAGATTGCTTCACTTTAGGCAGTCTTGAGAGACAGTCGAAAGGTTCCCAATGAGGCTATTGATTTTCTTTATTATTATCAGGAACCGGATCATAACCACTTTTGCCCCAAGGGTGGCAGCTAAAAATGCGTTTTATAGCCAATTTTCCACCTTTTAACAACCCATGCTTTTCTAAAGCTTCTTTAGCGTAGTGAGAACATGTTGGTTGAAATCTGCAGGACGCAGGTGTTAACGGTGATATCAATGTTTGATATACTTTGATTAAAAATAAAAAGGGTGCTATGGGTAGTTTTTTCATTTTGAAACGTTATAAATCTCTCTCTTTTGGAGAGGATTTAGGAGAGGCTAAAGGTAGTTCCTTCTTTACCATCATTCAACTGAATACCAACTGTTGCCAGTTCATCACGAATTTTATCGGATAAAGCAAAATCTTTATTTGCCCTGGCTTCTTGTCTTAATTTTATGAGTACGCTCACCACTCCTGATAATTTATCGGTTCCAGACTCCGTTTTAGTCATATTTTCAAGTCCTAAAACATCAAAAACAAAAGCATTTAGGGTGTTTTTCAGAGTCGATAAATCTTCAGCAGTTAATGTTTCAGAACCATCTTTAACTTGATTGATATATTTAGCTGCTTCAAATAAATTTGCAATTAAAATAGGTGTGTTAAAATCGTCATTCATGGCGTCATAACAAGATTGTTTCCATGAATTTATATCAATAGAAGACGTATCAGAAGATTTTAAGTCATCTAATAGATTAATAGCATCCATCAATCTATTAAATCCTTTTTCACTTGATAAAAGGCCGTCATTGGTAAAATCCAGAATACTTCTATAGTGTGCTTGTAACATAAAAAATCGTGCAACACTTGGGGAAAAGGCTTTGGTGATATTGGAGTTGTCACCAGAAAATATTTCATCTGGTAAAATAAAATTACCGGTAGATTTAGCCATTTTTTTCCCGTTCATGATAAGCATATTGGCATGCATCCAATAATTTACAGGTGTTTGTCCTTTGGCGGCTTCATTTTGAGCAATTTCACATTCATGATGCGGAAATTTCAAATCCATTCCGCCTCCGTGAATATCAAAATGTTTCCCTAAGTATTTGGTGCTCATTGCAGTACATTCTAAATGCCAACCGGGAAATCCATCGCTCCATGGTGAAGGCCAACGCATGATGTGTTGTGGTTCGGCTTTTTTCCAAAGGGCAAAATCTTGAGGGTTTTTTTTATCAGATTGTCCGTCTAATTCTCGAGTATTGTGAACTAAGTCTTCAAGTTTTCGTTTGCTTAATTTTCCGTAATCATGGGTTTCATTGAATTTGTGAACATCAAAATACACAGAACCATTTATTTCATACGCAAATCCATTCTCAAGAATGGTTTTAATAAGCTCAATTTGTTCAATAATATGACCAGTTGCTGTTGGCTCAATACTTGGTGGTAAAAAATTAAAGGTGTTTAAAATATTATGAAAATCAACGGTGTAACGTTGAACAACTTCCATAGGTTCAATAAGTTCTAAACGTGCTTTTTTAGCAATACGATCTTCACCTTCATCAGCATCATTTTCTAAATGCCCTGCATCTGTAATATTCCTAACATAACGAACTTTATAGCCTAAATGCTTCAAATACCTAAAAATGACATCAAAAGACATAAAAGTCCTTACATTTCCCAAATGCACATTGCTATAAACCGTGGGTCCACAAACATACATTCCTATATAGCCTTGGTTAATAGGTGTGAATGTTTCTTTTTGGCCGGAAAGTGAATTGTATATTTTTATTTGGTTATGCTGATATAGTGGCATGCTTTGATTGTGGTTGTTTTAACTAAAATTTAGTTTCTAAATTAATATAATCTAAAAACTCCCTGCGGGTTGACTTTTCTTTGAATTTACCGCCAAATTCAGAGGTTACGGTACTGCTTTCAATATCCCGAATGCCTCTTGAATTTACACATAAATGTTTGGCATCAATAACACAGGCAACATCTTTAGTATTTAAAACTTCTTGAAGTTCTTTTACAATTTGTATCGTTAACCGCTCCTGTACCTGAGGTCTTTTAGCATAATAGTCAACAATTCTGTTCATTTTTGACAAGCCAACCACGGTGCCATTTGAAATATAGGCAACATGGGCTCTACCAACAATAGGAAGTAAATGATGCTCACAAGTAGAATAAACCGTTATGTTTTTTTCAACCAGCATTTCCCCATATTTATATTTATTTTCAAAGGTAGAAGCACTTGGTTTTCGTTCTGGGTTTAAGCCCCCAAAAATTTCTTTAACAAACATTTTAGCGACTCTATTGGGCGTGCCACTTAAACTATCGTCATTTAAATCAAGGCCTAAGGTTTCCAAAATATGCCGTACATCATCCTTGATAATGTCTATTTTTTCTTCATTTGAAAGTTTAAACGCATCCTTTCGCATGGGTGTGCTGGAAGATGTGCCAATATGGTTATTTCCTAAAGATTCAAATTCTTCTAATGTTTTATCAATTTTCATTTATCAAAAAATATCAAGTTTTGAGGGTGTAAAGATAAGTAATTCGGTTTTGTTATGATTTGTATAAACAAAGAATTAACAAGAAAGGGTTTATTTCATCTTTTTTGATAATAAAAGAGGCTGTCTAAAAAGTCAATTCCTATGTCATATTGAGCCTGTCGAAATATTTAACTTACTGATAATCAATATCGGTTTCGACAAGCTCAACCTGACAAACTGAATATAAAAGACTTTTTAGACAGCCTCTAAATTAATTATTATGAATATTTAAGTTTTAAATATTAAAACCTAAAGAAAATGTAATGTTTGAATTTTTTGCATCAATCAAGGCAGCATCTGTTAAGCCCACATTGTATAATTGATTTTGAGATTTTCTTTTGGCCTGATCATATGTAATATCAAGTTTTGTATTTCCAAAATTGAAACCAATACCAAAAGAATACCCATTTAAATCACCAACGGTTAATCCGTTTTTATAAGGACTTTGTTCAAATCGATAACCACCTCTAAAACTAAATTGTTTTTCCCTGATTTCAGCACCAAATCTATACGTTGAAGCAGACACCAAATCACTGTTAATAATATTATTTTGAGTTGTAAAAAAGGGATCTGTGGTTGGTTTAAATTTAGTTGAACTATAATCCTTCCTTGAATAATCAAAGCTAAACAAGCCTTTATCACCAAAAATGTACGCAAAACTTCCGGTAATTTTAGCCGGTGTTTGCAATCTATATCTGGGATAAATATTAACCACTTGCGGGTTGATTTCTATAAAACCGTTATCTTCTCCATCTGTGGCTAGATATTGGGAGGTTTCCTCATCTATGGTGTACCAAGTAGGGGAATCATAGGTAACACCAACTCTAAATTCTGGGCTTAACTTTATTATGCCTCCCAATTGAAAGGAAAATCCATTTCCGGTAGTTGATAAATTGTTATCAAAATTAATATAGTTTAAAGATGGGTTTTGGTTTGTTTCTATTAAAGAAGTAGAGCGGTCATAATTTATAAAATGTGAATTTAAATTAATCCCTAAATATAGATTATCTTCATACTGCGTAGCAAAATTAAAGGTCATTTTACCATTATATCCAGTTGCAACATACGAATAATTCTGGTTGAAATCTCCATTTGAAATATTGGCTGAATACAATGTGTTATTGTCATCATCAACAACGGGGTCCAAAATATAAGATTGGTATCCTAGAAAGGCCTGTTGGGGCCCAAAGCCAAAAACATTGCCAATATCAGAATATGCCTGGGAAATGGATTCTCCGTCTAAAAGAGAAATATCCCCTAACCTTACACCATCTGCATAATCATAAAAGTAGCTGGCAATGGAATTGCTGAAATTATTGTCGTTATTGGTATTGGTTCCAGAAGCAAACCAGTTGTCATCAAAATTATTGGTCTTGTCATAAGCAATTCCCAATGTAAATTTTTTCCAAGGGTTACTACTGCTTTGATTCCCAAACACAAAAACAAGCCCTCCTTGATTAATATCAAATTTAGTCTCTGATGAGCTATTGAACCCATTAAAATATTTGGTATCACTATTTGTCTCTAAATTAGAAAGCGTGAATGACGCATGGCTTTTGCTAAAAACAGCTGAGCCTGCTGGGTTTAAACTAACAGCGCTCATATCGCCTCCTAAAGCTCCAAAAGCACCACTTAAGGCTCTGAAACGGGCAGTTCCTTGAATTTCATTTTGCGAATATCTTAAAGCATCTGTAATGTCTTGCGCATTTGTTAAGGATACACTTAGTATACCTAAAACTAATAAGTTTAACTTTTTCATATGGGGTATTTATTTTCTTTTAAAATTTTAACGACCTCTTCTGCCTGAAGACCCAGAACCTCCACTACTTCGTGAACCACCACCTGAAGATGACCTTGAAACACCAGAACTACGGCTGTTGCTTCCAGAGCTATAACTTCGTGACGGAGTTGAACTAGATTTTGAATAATTGCTGTTTCGTACTCGGTTATAACTAGGGGAGTTATTAGAACTTCTTCTAACTGTAGAGGACGATCTTGTTGGTGAATTTGATGAAGGTGCACTTACCCCCGATACTCTTCGTTGTGTTGAATTGTAAACTCTCGTGTTAGCACTGTTATATCGGTTTGTTGTATTTGAATTGGTATAAGTACTTCTTCTTGCGGTATTGTATCTTGAATTGTTTACAGCATTACTTCTTGAACCAGCTGTAGAATTTGAGTAAGTGCCTCTTCTTGCGGTATTGTATCTGGAATTATTTACAGCACTACTTCTTGAGCCAGTGTTTGAATTATAATTTGATGCTACACTGCCCCGTCTTGTAGCACTATATGAATAACCTCGTCTTCCATAAGTATTACTGCCATAATAATTGCCGTAATATGGGTAACCATAGCCATAACCACCATAGCCATAACCACCATAGCCAAAACCACCATAGCCAAAACCACCATAGCCAAAACCACCATAGCCAAAACCACCATAACCAAAACCACCATAACCAAAACCACCATAACCAAAACCACCATAACCATAGTAATAGGGATCATACCAAGGAGAACCATAATAACCCCAATCATTCCAGCCATAGCCCCCCCAGCCATAGTTTAATCCATAACTTGGATACACATTAACGCTTACTGAGCTATTGTTTTGGCCCCAACCAGCATAACCTTGATAATTATTATCTAAAGTATCATTTTCTACATAGGCGCCTTGATATGAATCTATATCCGTAAATATGGCATCATCGCTAGTCATGTAGCTGTATTCCAACGATTTATCTCTGAAATAATTTTTATAATAACTATTGCCATTGGAATTATTTTGAACTTCAACAACTCTGGTAGGTACATTTGAAGAGCCATAAATACCATCATTATCAACACCAACATATTGATAAGAACCACATGATGTAAAACCTAATAGCAACCCAAGAATTACTATATATGGTATTTTTCTGTTTAAGAAGCTATTATTTTGCATATCTCTATCATTTTATTGTTGAACATAACAAAAATAGTTAGTTTTGCTGAACTATTTTTACATTTAACATATTCACAATTTTTATGCCAAAACAAATATATGAGCAAAAAACTTACATCTAGGACTGAGGATTATTCAAAATGGTATAATGAACTGGTGGTGAAAGCTGATTTAGCTGAGAACTCAGCAGTAAGAGGTTGCATGGTTATTAAACCATATGGATATGCCATTTGGGAGAAAATGCAAGCAGAACTGGATAGAATGTTTAAGGAAACGGGGCATCAAAATGCTTATTTCCCTTTATTTGTCCCAAAAAGTTTGTTTGAAGCCGAAGAAAAAAATGCTGAAGGTTTTGCTAAAGAATGTGCTATTGTAACACATTATAGATTGCAAAACGATCCTGATAAACCAGGTAAATTACGAGTTGATCCGGAAGCTAAACTAGAAGAAGAACTTATTGTAAGACCAACTAGTGAGGCTATAATATGGAGTACCTTTAGAGGTTGGATTCAATCTTACAGAGATTTGCCTCTACTAATAAATCAGTGGGCAAATGTAGTTAGATGGGAAATGCGTACACGTTTATTTTTGCGTACATCAGAATTTTTGTGGCAAGAAGGCCATACAGCACATGAAACAAAAGCCGAGGCTGTTGAAGAAGCCAAACTAATGAATAATGTGTATGCAACATTTGTAGAAAACTTTATGGCAATTCCGGTTATTCAAGGCGTTAAAACAGAAAGCGAGCGTTTTGCAGGTGCTGTAGAAACGTATTGCATTGAAGCCTTAATGCAAGATGGTAAAGCATTACAAGCAGGAACATCTCATTTTTTGGGTCAAAATTTCGCAAAGGCATTTGATGTAAAATTTGCTAATAAAGAAGGGAATCAAGATTATGTATGGGCTACCTCTTGGGGCGTTTCTACCAGATTGGTTGGAGCTTTAATTATGACACATAGTGATGATAACGGATTGGTTTTACCACCTAGTCTGGCTCCAAATCAAGTGGTTATTGTCCCTATTTATAAAAGTGAGGAAGATTTTGATGCTATCTCAAAAATAGCTAACAATATATCAGAAAATTTAAAAGCTAAAGGTGTTTCAGTAAAATATGATAACAGAACAACTTTTAGGCCTGGAGCAAAATTTGCTCAACATGAGTTACAAGGCGTTCCATTGCGTATTGCAATAGGCCCAAAAGATATGGAAAATGGCACCGTTGAAATTGCCAGACGTGATACGTTAACTAAAGAGATTGTTTCTTTAGAAAATTTGATCTCTACAATACAGGTTTTATTGAAAGACATGCAAAAAAAATTATTTGATAAAGCATTAAATTTTAGAGAAAGCCATATTACTGAAGTCGATAATTTTGAAGAATTTAAAACCATTCTTGACAGTAAAGGAGGTTTTATTTCAGCACATTGGGATGGAACAAATGAAACCGAAGCAAAGATTAAGGAGCTTACAAAAGCAACCATTAGATGTATTCCCCTGGAAGTCAGGCAAGAAGAAGGTAAATGTGTGTATTCAGGTAAGCCTTCAAAAAACAGGGTTTTGTTTGCTAAAGCATATTAATTATTTTTTTTAAAAAAATATTATATAGCTCTTGCGACATTTAAAAATAGTTGTATTTTTGCATCCGCAATGGAAACATTGTATGTTATTTGAAATGTAATGTTAGTTTAAAATTTAATCAGCATTGCTAAAAACAAATGGCCCGTTCGTCTATCGGCTAGGACGCCAGGTTTTCATCCTGGTAAGAGGGGTTCGACTCCCCTACGGGCTACAATTTTAAAAAAAACAAAAATCTAATGGCAAATCACAAGTCAGCGTTAAAAAGAATTAGAAGTAGCGAAGCTAAACGCGTAATCAATAAGTATCAACATAAAACAACTCGTAGTGCAATCAAAAAATTGCGTGAGTTGACTGATAAAAAAGAAGCTGAAACCATGTTTCCTTCTGTAGCGTCTATGTTGGATAGATTAGCTAAGAAAAATATTATTCATTCGAATAAAGCCGCAAACATTAAATCTGGTTTGGCTAAGCACGTTGCTGCATTATAATAATAAAGTCTAGTTATATAAATTAGAACCTCTCTTTATGAGAGGTTTTTTTGTTTTATATTTTAGATAATTATAGAGTAAAAAAAATGCTTTGAGATTCTCAAAGCATTTTATATATATAGTTAACAAAGATTAATTATCCATTCATAGATACTAAAAATTCTTCGTTACTTCTTGTTTGTTTGAAACGGTCGTTAATAAATTCCATAGCTTCTACAGGGTTCATGTCCGCAAGGTACTTACGCATGACCCACATGCGTTGAATCGTATTTGCATCTAATAAAAGATCATCTCTACGTGTGCTAGAAGACGTCAAGTCAATGGCTGGGAAAATTCTACGGTTAGAAATTTTTCTATCCAATTGTAATTCCATATTGCCAGTTCCTTTAAATTCCTCAAAGATAACTTCATCCATTTTAGAACCAGTTTCTGTTAATGCCGTTGCAATAATTGTTAGCGATCCACCATTTTCAATATTTCTTGCAGCTCCAAAGAAACGTTTTGGTTTGTGCAATGCATTAGCATCAACACCACCACTTAAAATTTTTCCTGATGCCGGTTGAACCGTATTATAGGCTCTTGCTAAACGCGTTATAGAATCTAATAATATAACAACATCATGACCACATTCCACCAATCGTTTTGCTTTTTCAAGCACAATATCAGCAATTTTAACGTGCTCATGCGCTTCTTTATCAAATGTGGATGAAATAACTTCACCTAACACATTCCGTTGCATATCAGTAACCTCTTCTGGCCGTTCATCAATTAACAGAATCATTAAATATACCTCAGGATGATTGGCAGCAATGGCATTAGCAACATCTTTAAGAAGCATGGTTTTACCAGTTTTAGGTTGAGAAACAATCATACCTCTTTGTCCTTTACCGATTGGAGAAAACAAATCCATGATTCTTGTAGAAATGGTACTTTGTTTTGCAGCCAAATTAAATTTTTCTTGAGGGAATAGTGGTGTTAAATGTTCAAATGAAACACGGTCTCTAACCACATCTGGGTTTTGACCATTTATTTTAATAACTTTTATTAACGGAAAATATTTTTCACCTTCTTTTGGAGGTCTTACATGACCAAGAACGGTATCACCTTTCTTTAAACCAAATAATCTGATTTGTGATTGAGATACATAAATATCATCTGGCGATGACAAATAATTATAATCCGACGATCTTAAAAAACCATAGCCATCTTGCATGATGTCCAAAACGCCTTCACTTTCAATAATAGCGTCAAATTCAAAATCTGGTTCACGATAGCGATTCCTGCTATCTTTATTACCGTTATTTACGTTGCCCGTATTACTGTTTGGATTATTGGGGTTTTTATTTAAGTTTTTTTTCGGAGGATTATGTTCTCGTTTTTGAAAATTACTTTGTTTTTCCCGTGGTTTAGGAGCTTCTTTAGCAACTTTTGTTGAATCTGAATTTGTGTTTTCCTCTACTTTAGCTTCAACAGGCAAAATCTCTTTGTCTTTTTTTTGAGGGGCTTTATTTTCAATAGGTTTTTTTTCCGGTTTTACGGGAGTTGTATTTGCAGGTTTTTGAACCCGAGCTCTAGGTTTTTTTTCAATCTTTACAGCCGGCTTTTTTTCAATGGCTGCTTCAACAGGCTTTACAACTTCAGCAACTGCTTTTGGATTTGTTGCCTGATGATCTAAGATTTGATAAACCAGATCTGATTTTTTTAATGAACGAAACTTTGCAACGTTCAATTTTTTAGCAATCTCTTGTAAGTCAGAGAGTTTTTTTTCGTTTAATTGTGAAATTTCAAACATTTGATGTTTACTTGAATATTATAAGTTGAATAAAATTTGAGTTATTCTGAAAAAATGATTTATAATCTGAAGAATTAGTCACCAACCGAAGTGGCTATTGTGAATTATTACTGCAATAATACAACTTTATTTTAATTTTTTAAGTGAATTTTATAAAAGAAACTATTATTTTTGCCTTCTAGAATTTTAAATTAAATGTTACAACGTATTCAGACCATATATCTTCTTTTAGCTGCAGGCATTTCTGCAGGACTCATTTTTATGTTTTATTTATGGGAAACAAAAGAAGGTGTTATAGTTTATGCTTTTGATAATACATTGTACCTAAGTTTGTTCATAGGTTCTGCAGCTTTATCCATAGTATCTTTATTCATATTTAAAAACCGGAAGCTTCAATTTGTTTTGGGGCGACTGAATATCATATTAAACTTTATTTTACTAGGCTTTTTTGTATATCAATCTCTAAATGTATCTGGAGAAACTATTGTTTCTAAGAAGGGTATTGGGATGTTTCTTCCTATCATTTCTATCGTATTATTGGCTTTGGCCAACAAAGCCATTAAGAAGGATGAAGATCTCGTAAAATCTGTAGATCGATTGCGATAAACCTAATATCTTAGTAGTGTTAGTGCGTTAAAACCCAAAGTGAAAGCTTTGGGTTTTTTTATCCCATCCCCAGCCCTTCCCCTTTGGAAGGATTTAGGAAGGGAATTCTATAACTTCTAAATTATCAATTTTACTGCCATCAATAGTAAAACGCAACATGGTTCTTACTTTATGAAAACCATGTTTTCCTGCGGCACCAGGATTCATATGAAGCAAATCCAATTTTTTATCGGGCATCACTTTTAAAATATGTGAATGACCACAAATGAATAATTTTGGAGGATTTAGCTTTATACTTTCTCTAACCCTCATATCATACGCTTTAGGATACCCACCAATGTGTGTCATCCAAACATCAACACCTTCGCACATAAACCGGTTGTGCTCCGGGAATTCCAATCGAGCTTTAGTATCATCAATGTTACCAAAAACAGCTTTGAGAGGTTTTATTTTTTTTATAGCATCCGTGACGTTTATATCTCCTATATCTCCGGCATGCCAAACTTCATCAGCCTCTTTCACATATTTTAATATGCCATCATCTATATAACCGTGTGTGTCACTAAGTAATAATATTTTTATCATATTCATTTTCCGTGAAAACGGAAATCTTTTATTATTTAATTAAGATTCCTGACTTCACAGGAAGAATAAATCTATCTATATTTGTTGTTTTAACAAAAGTATCAAATTAGATTGAGGTATTTTATTGAACTTTCTTATAATGGCAAAGCGTATCATGGTTGGCAAAATCAACCTAATGATACATCCGTACAAGAGGTAATTGAAAATGCTTTAACCAAACTTTTAAAAGAAAACATAGCTATTGTTGGGGCAGGCAGAACAGATACAGGCGTGCATGCTAAACAAATGTTTGCCCATTTTGATACCGAAGCAACATTTAATAAAGAAAAACTTGTATTTAAACTCAACTCTTTTTTACCAAAAGATGTTAATATTCATGACATTTTTAAAGTAAAGCCCAATGCACACGCTCGTTTTGATGCTATCAGCAGAACCTATACTTATAGAATAGCTTTAAAGAAGAATGCTTTTAATTTTGAAAACGCCTATTATTTGTCAAAAACATTGGATGTGGATAAAATGAATCAAGCATCAAAAATTTTATTTCGGTATAACAATTTTCAATGCTTTTCAAAAAGTAATACCGATGTAAAAACGTATCATTGCGTTATTATGAAAGCGTTTTGGTTTATTGAAAATGATGAGCTTCATTTCACAATTAAAGCGGATCGGTTTTTAAGAAATATGGTGAGAGCTATTGTTGGGACCATGATAAATATTGGTATGGGAAAAATGGATGTTTCTGAGTTGCATAACATTATTAAGTCGAAGGACCGAAGTGAAGCTGGTTATTCTGTTCCTGCACATGCACTATATTTAGTTGAAGTTGAATATCCAGAAGATATAAGAATATAATAAATGAGTAAAAATAAAGAACAGGTTTTTGACATCAGCTTATTTAAGAGGCTACTAATTTATATAAAGCCCTATAAATTAATATTCTTTAGTGTGCTCATTGCCGTTATTTTAATTGCCCTTTCCGGAGCCATCAGACCAAAGATCTTACAGCTTGCCATCGATGAAAATATTGCCACTAAAACGGTAGCAGGCTTTTTACCTTATGTAGTTGTTATGATTGCCATGCTTATTTTGGAGGTGGTTTTTCAATTGCTTTTTATTTTTTACTCAGGGTGGTTAGGACAAAATGTGGTTAAAGATGTTAGGGTAAAATTATTTAATCATTTGCTTCGTTTTAAAATGCAGTATTATGATAATTCCTCAGTTGGCGTACTTATAACCAGAGCAGTAACCGATATGGAACGTATTGCCGATATATTTGGGCAAGGGCTTTTTACCATTTTCAGGGATTTATTTACCATGGCTGTAGTTTCTATATTTATGATTTTTATGAATTGGAAATTAAGTCTGATCGTTTTCATTATGCTTCCTTTGGTTTTATATGCTACACGGGTTTTTCAAAAGTATATGAAAAAGGCCTTTGAAGAAGTGCGTACCGAAGTTTCCAACTTAAATTCATTTGTGCAGGAACGTATTACCGGAATGAAAATTTTGCAATTATTTACCAGGGAAGAAACAGAATACGAAAAGTTTAAAGAAATTAATGAGCGACATAAAAAAGGCTGGCTAAAAACGGTTTGGTACAACTCTATATTTTTTCCTATTGCAGAATTATCCACATCAATAACCATAGGGCTAATAGCCTGGTACGGAGGACTGAGCGTGGTACTTGATAATACGGCTACCGAAGGTGATTTGGTGTCGTTTATTATGTTTATCCCAATGTTGTTCAGGCCTTTAAGGCAAATAGCCGATAATTTCAATACCTTGCAAATGGGTATGGTTGCTGCTCATAGAGTGTTTAAAGTTTTAGAAACCACTTCACAAATTGATGATAATGGTACCATTGTGGCTACATCCTTTAAAGGGAATATCAGTTTTAGAAACGTGTATTTTAGTTATGTTGAGGATGAAATTGTATTGAAAGGAATTTCCTTTGAGGTGAAATCTGGCGAAACGGTTGCTATTGTTGGTGCTACAGGTGCAGGAAAATCTACCATTATTAATTTGCTGAATAGATTTTATGAAATTAAAGATGGCCAAATTTCTATTGATGGCATTGATATTAAACAGGTAACCTTAGCATCTTTAAGGACACAAATTGCGGTAGTATTACAAGATGTATTTTTATTTGCTGATACCATTATGGGTAATATTACACTCAATAACCCTGAAGTCACTGAAGCTGAAGTCATTCAAGCCGCCAAAGATATTGGTATTCATGATTTTATTTCAAGTCTGCCGGAAGGGTATTATTACAATGTTAAAGAACGCGGTGTCATGTTATCTTCGGGTCAGCGACAATTAATCTCGTTTTTAAGAGCTTATGTTACAAATCCAAGTATTTTAGTGCTTGATGAAGCTACTTCATCAGTGGATTCATATTCTGAACAACTCATTCAAACGGCAACAGATAAAATCACTAAAGGAAGAACGTCCATTATCATTGCCCATAGATTAGCTACCATTAAAAAAGCTGATAAAATAATAGTGATGGATGCTGGTAACATTGTGGAGCAAGGGACACACGACGAACTTCTAAAGCAGAAAAACGGCTATTATAAAAATCTGTATGAAGTACAGTTTTTAAAAGAAGAATTAGTTTAAAACTAAAATTAGTTAAAAATTTATCGATAATTACGGTTTTACCGCAATTGTTTGTATAAAAATAATCTTAAATTCGAATAATTAAATTAAAGTCATTTTTTAATAAACTAATAATTGCTATTCTTATGAAAAATTTAAAACTACTTACTTCTAGTGTTATAAAATATTGTCAGCGTGATGAAAATATTGTTTCTTTTTTTCTTCTGAATCTAATATAGAAAGGGAAAGTAATTAACAAATAAATGACGAACAATTTTTTTTTAATATTAGCCTTTTCTCTTTTCTTTATAAATGGCTATTCACAAGACAAATGGTTTTCTACTATAGAACTAGATTTTGTAGTGCCAAGCAAAATAGAGTATAATTATTCTTTTAACAATGCGGGTACTGAAATCAATTTAGCCTCTAAAACATCTTTTGCGTTATATTATGCTCTAAACTACCAGCTTTTTAATAAGTTTAGCTTAGGGTTGTTAACAGGTGTTCAGCAGCAATCTGGTGCTAAATTTTTTATGTATAAATTTGGTAGTAACATAAAATACTACTTTGTTGATTCTGATAATGTTTATACTTATTTGCAATATGCCCATAATTTCACTGTAGATAAGGATAAATTTAATTTCGGAGATAATGTAAGAATTGGTATTGGATTTCCTGTAATGAAAAGGGATGCTTTTAATTTAAACTTAAATATTTTTTATGATATTAATGGCTTCGATTTATCAGGATCTAAACCACTTGTATTCGGAAATGAAACCCCTGAATCCATTTATTTTCGTTCATTCGGTATAAGTTTAGGAGCTAAATTCTAAATAATGTGCATAACATGCTAAAAAATTGCAGTTAAGGACTAAACGTTGTGTTTGGTTCTTTTCTATTATTTTTGTTTCTAATTTGAAAACTAGCACATATAAATCAGCTACTTCATATGTCAATACGTTGGTTTTTTTGTCATGAATGCCTCTCGTAACAGAATAAAATGAAGAGTTTATATTTAACAGGATAAAAGAGGTCTATTTGTGTAATAATCAATATTCAAAATCTTCTACACAGAAAACCGTTTTAATCACAAATAATATAATAGATGACATAGATGAACTAGAAGATATAATTGGTGATGAAGCATTTGCAGCTTTTTTAAACTATGATGCAGAAATACAAATTAGAGAATGATATTTTAAAAAAACTTAAAAAACAAAAATGAAAAAAATAATGTATTTTCTGGTTTTCTTGTCATTTATGAACAATTATGGGCAAGTTAGAAATAGTGTTTCCGTAGAAGATAAAATTATTGGTGTGCAAACTGGACTTTTTGGTTTTTGGGGACATTATGAAACTAAATTAACATCATCAATTGCATTACGAGGAGAATTTGGACTTGATTTAGGTTTAAGAAAGGGCATTTTTACAAATGATAAGTTAGAATTCGCCTTAATTCCAAACTTTGTTTTAGAACCACGTTGGTATTATAGTTTAGAAAGACGTGTTCGAAAAAATAGACCTATACATGATAATACTGGTTTCTTTTTAGGGTTAAAAACAAGATACTATCCAGATTGGTTTGTCTTCTCTAGTGTTAAAAATATATCTGTAATTGAAAGTTTGGATTTTATACCAAAAATTGGATATAGAAAAGTATGGAATAATCATTTAAGTTTTGAATCTGGTTTTGGAATAGGAAAATCTTTAAGTATATCTAGTAATTATTGGGACACTACCGCAGAGTTAACTTTTAGAATAGGTTATAATTTTTAATGAGAGAAATGATTTAATTACATCAAATCCTTTTTAATAAGTTCCATAAGGTCAATGGTATCATTAAACACTATAAATTCACCATCTTTAAAATAAGAAATGTGACCGGTTTCTTCACTCACCACAAGTGCTAAGGCGTCTGTTTTTTCAGTAACTCCAATGGCGGCTCTATGACGCAAACCAAAACGTTGAGGAATACTTTTTTCATTATTAACAGGTAGAATTACACGCGTAGCTTTAATAATATTGTTTTTAACAATTATGGCGCCATCATGCAATGGGCTATTTTTAAAAAAGATGCTTTCAAGAATGGGTTGCGTTACTTTAATGTTCATTTCATCACCTGTGGTAATCAGGAAATCTAAATTATTATTACGTTCTAAAACAATTAAAACACCGGTTTTAGTGGTTGCCATTTTATTACAAGCAGAAACAATAATGTCAACATCAGTTTCATCCCCTGTTTCAGCTTTTAAAAAATTAAGATGCTTTAAAAAGTTTCGGCGTCTGCTAAAATTTGTAGAACCTACCATTAATAGAAATTTTCTTATTTCAGGTTGAAATACTACAATTAAAGCAATGATTCCCACTTTCATGAAACCGCCAAAAATGCCGGTAAGTAACTCCATATTTAGGAAATCTGTCAGCCTCCAAGCTAAATAAATAATAATGATGCCAATAAAAATATTTATGGCAACGGTGCCTTTTACTAGCTTATAAATGTAGTAGAGTAGGAGTGCTACTAAAATAACATCTATAACATCAACAACTGTGAATTTTAAAATATCTTTAAAAATATCCAAGGGATGTGGGTTTTGGTAAATTTAATAAAATAATGCTAATTAAAAATGAATTCATCATTGGCAATTTTAACATGGTCAAAATCAATTTGTGATAACAAAGATTTATAAGTCATGTAATCTTGAAAGGATAAGGATGATTTAAATTCTGAAACTATAATAGTGTCACCTTGATTTGAAAGATTCGCCTCCAGATGCTTTAAAAATTCTTTTTGGTTTGAAGTATGTGTTAAAGAACTTCCTTTTGAAATAAAAGATACTGATGTCGAATCATGAGCATAAACTTTTATATTGATAAGTTGATTGGTATTGGTTTCATAATTTGTTAAATAGGTGTTTGAATTTTCTTGATGATAAATGACGTCAGTAAAATCAATAAAACCTAAATTTTTAATGCTGGTATTATTACTGGTATAATAGTTTCTGGCGTTTTCATTTTTATGCATTTCCGAATTTCGCTTCTTGTCCTGTAAAAACATAATTTTTGGAAGTGCTTGTTTCAGTGTTAATCGTTTATCAACATTTACCAACCAATTGGTGGTAATAATTAAATTTTTCCGATTGAGCTCAATGCTATCCGGCTTTTTTTCGTCATAAAATAAATAGGCAGGTGAAACGTCATTTAACATAGAAACATCAGAATGATTTATTTCTGGAAGTTGAATGATTTTTTCATTATCGCAAGAAAGCATTAACACAAGCAAAAGGCAATATAAAATTGGTTTCATTAATAATTTATGGGTTTAAAGTTTCAACAAGTTGGATGCATTCCATAGCTTCTTTAACATCATGTACGCGCAAAATGGAAGCTCCTTTTTGTAAAGCAATGGTATTTAAAACGGTAGTTCCGTTAAGTGCTTCTTGTGCAGGTTTTTTCAGGGTTTTATAAATCATTGATTTTCTTGAAAGCCCAATCAGAACAGGTTTTTCAAGTATATTAAAAAGTTCTAATTGGTTTAATAACTCATAATTTTGTTCCATTGTTTTTGCAAATCCAAAACCCGGATCAACAATAACATCCACAATACCCAAATCTCTGGCAGCCGCCATTCGTTCTGAAAAATAAAATAAAATATCTTTTAGCAAATTGTTATAAGTTGTTTGTTGCTGCATGTTTTGAGGTGTGCCTCTCATATGCATCATAATATAAGGTACATGTAAATTTGCTACTGTTTGAAGCATTTGTTCGTCTAATTTGCCAGCAGAAATATCATTTATTAAAGCCGCTCCAGCTTCAATACATTGTTTCGCGACTTGACTTCTGAACGTATCAATAGAAAGTAAACTATCCGGAAATTCTTTCAACAGTAAAGAAACTATGGGAATGATTCGTTTTAATTCTTCTTCTTCACTAATATAATTCGCTTTGGGTTTTGAGCTAAAAGCACCAATATCAATAAATGTAGCGCCATCAAACAGCATAGTTTCCACATATTTTAAGATCTCCCTTTCATTGTTGTGAATGCCACCATCATAAAATGAATCTGGGGTAATATTTAATATGCCCATCACTTTTGGTGAGGATAAATCAATAAGTTGCCCTTTGCAATTAATTGTCATAAGTTTTTTGCCACTAATTCATGAATTGTTTTCCTTTAATCTAAATAATTCCCCGACGGTTTTACCTCGGGGTTTCCAAATTTACCTCTCCTTTGGGGAGGTCGGAATTGCCTTTTCGCAATTCCGGGTGGGGCAAAATATAAAATTTCGGTTTTTGGGCCCCAAGGCCAAAATGAAATCGGCGAAATACCTCTATGTCTCTGCCTCGAGGATAGTCGGTTTTAAGAAATTTTTTATTTCAAAAATAATATTAATATTTTGTGTTCTGAGTTGGTTTAACAATTTAAAAATAATTATTTGTGTATTCATAATGACTTTTCTACTTTAATCGCGAAACTTTGAACCTTTGAACTTTGAACTTTGAACTAATTAAGCGAAATTTACACAAAATTCAATGTAATCAATGCAAGATACTTCGCAACAATATGACGCCGTCATTAACACATGTAAAAGTTTATTTGTAAAAAAAATGAAAGATTATGGTAGTGCGTGGAGAATATTACGCTTACCATCTCTCACTGATCAAATT
>Ga0207906_1000255_pt1 | contig 26753 bp, 19 predicted proteins | sample LinPmetageLP37_FD_184050 | JGI IMG/M metagenome (GOLD analysis project Ga0207906, IMG submission 184050) | Marine viral communities from the Pacific Ocean - LP-37 (SPAdes) | ecosystem: Environmental > Aquatic > Marine > Oceanic | place: Pacific Ocean | collected 2010-06-16 | reverse complement strand
TCTGCATACGAGCTGGCATTGCTGACACGTCAGCTATCTGTGCTACTAGCAGCGGGTATCCCACTTGAGGAAACCTTGGCAGCGGTTGCTAAACAATCTCCAAAGACTCATATCAAATCCCTAATGCTTGCGGTACGCTCACATGTCTTGGAAGGGCTCAGCTTAGCACGTTCTCTGCAACAAGCTGCTAGCTTTCCACCGTTATATATCGCTACGATTGCTGCAGGCGAAAAATCTGGCCATCTTGACCTTATCCTCAATCAGCTAGCAGACTACACCGAAAACCGTTTTGCCCTCCAAAAGAAAATCCAAGGGGCTATGGTCTATCCAATTGTCCTGATGGTAATGGCAATTGCGGTAATTATGGGGCTGATGAGCTTCGTCGTGCCCAAAATTGTCAAAGTCTTTGAACAGTCTGAGCAAGCACTGCCTTTAATTACTCAAATCGTTCTCACGCTATCGAATATCATTACTCAGTGGTGGTGGTTAATATTACTGGTATTGGCAAGTACCGCATTTTTATTCTACCGTTTTGCCCAAACGCAAGCAGGTAAATTAACTATCGATAGCGTGGTGCTTAGATTGCCGATACTAGCTAGATTGTCCAAAGGTCTGAATGCCGCGCGGTTTGCCAGTACCCTTGCGATACTAGTACGATCAGGGGTGCCACTGATTGAGGCATTACATATTGGGGCTGCGGTCACGACCAATTTACATATCCAAAAAACGATTATTACTGCGGCTGATAGGGTCACAGAAGGCTCCAGCTTGTCTAGTCAACTAGAGAAATCTACTTACTTTCCACCGATGATGGTACAGATGATAAAAAGCGGAGAAAACTCAGGCGAGCTTGAAAATATGCTGAGCCGTGCCGCCAATATGCAGGAGGCAGAAGCAACCAATTTTATCAGCACCTTATTATCATTACTTGAGCCTTTAATGCTGGTGTTGATGGGCGTAGTAGTTATGATTATTGTAATGGCGGTTATGCTACCTATCGTTAATATGAACGATTTAGCAGGCTAGGTTCAGTCGCTAGCCTATGATTCATTATGCTATTCACATACAGACAGCTTCCTATCTCCAAAACCTCTATTTAGTTCTCTTTTACTCTATTCATATCACCTAACTTGCTTGCTAAACCTTGGACTAGCTTTCTTAAGGTTTGCTTACTGTTGTATATTGTTGAACGAACGCTATTTTTGCTATGGCAAACACAAGCGCCGCGCTATAGTAAGCACGGTTTAATAGTCATACAGTTGGTGTCATTCAATATTTAGCTTTGGCTAAGATAGCAAACCCAAACCCAAACCCAAACTAGGTACAGCGCTGGATAAAAATAAAACCATGGTTTATAGTGACAATAGTTTCAGAGCTCATTGATATATCATTGATGAGAGCCACGATAGAACGCCACTTTTACTATTTACATAACTGTGATGACCAATGTGATGACTATGACTGACAAATTCCAAGTAAATATAACGCCAAAAAGTGCTATTCAGGATACGCAATCCCATTCAAATATTGTAAGTGACCATAAGACCACTTCTTCAGCTATGCAGCGCAGTGCGACAAAAAAGTCTGGTCAATCAGGATTCACTCTTATCGAAATTATGGTCGTCATTGTGATCCTAGCCATTCTTGCTGGATTAGTGGTACCAAAAGTAGTTGGTCAAAGTGATAAGGCCCGTGTTAAAACAACTGAAACGGCGCTTGCTACTGTCTCAAATGCGCTAGATATGTACAAGGTTGATAATTCGCGCTATCCAACGACCGCTCAAGGGTTAGAGGCGCTTACGACACCGCCAGCTGATGCAAAAAACTATCCTGAAGGTGGGTATATCAAAGGTGGTTATCCAACTGATGGCTGGGAAAATGAGATGCAATATGTTGCACCAGGTAGTGAAGGGCGACCTTACGATTTATTTTCGTTAGGTGCTGATGGTCAACAAGGTGGTGAAGGTCAAGATGCGGATCTTTATGCTCAGCTATAAGGCTTAATAACAGACGTATAGTGAACAAATTCTGATACTGATATAGCTTTGTAGAATGAAACATTCGTTCATCCATGCACTTTCAACAATTTATAAATATCAACCAATATTCTCTTATTGGTTGATATTTTTTATCAGTAGATAAATCGCCTGCTGTTCATTAAAAGTTTGATAGCCAGTGCTATAAATATATCTATGCGCTCAGCAAAATAGTCATCGCAAACTGCAATTAAAGGTAATCATCTATGTCGATTCAACAGTCTAATAAATATTTTTCTAAAAACCTTTATAAATTGGTTCTAACTGTTGCAAGCACTTCATTAGTAACGGTTCTGTCAATGACATCGATCAGTGTACAAGCAGCAGGGTTAAATGACTTATTTAAAAATAGCTCCTCGGCAAAATCAAAGTTCTTACCAGTGGATGAAGCCTTTCAGGTGGTAAGTAATACCAAAGCGACGTCCAAAGGCACACGGCTGTCGATCAGTTTTGAAATTACGCCAGGACATTATGTCTATAAGGATAAGCTTACGTTGAGCTTCCCTAAAGGAATAAGCGCCACGCCGTTCACTTTTAATCAAGCACCAGTATCAATCAATGATCCGACCTTTGGTCAGGTTCCTGTGTTTACGCAAAGAAGTGTCATTGCAACCACGACACTGACGACGAGTAATGGTAAGGGCGCCAAAAACGCGCCTGTTATTATTGGTTGGCAAGGGTGTGCAACGGCTGGCCTATGCTATCCACCAGAAAAAGTTAAAACCAAGATAGACATTGCTGCGACGCGCAAATAAATAGCGAGCAGGTTGATTAAAATATCGGTAATAATAGGTAGCCATTCATGTCCATCAAGACATCACCAAAGTCTTTATCATTTAGCGTATCTACCCATTCGAAAAAATCCCATATCTTAGCGCTTGCCATCGCTAGTGGCTCATTGTTGACAGGTTTATCAGCGACATCGACGGTACAAGCGGCAGGGTTAGGCGACCTTTTCGGTAGTAGTGAAAGCTCATCGAAGTCAAAGTTTTTGCCAGTAGATCAAGCGTTTCAGGTAAGTACAGATAGTACCCCTGTCAAAGCCGGTACGCGGTTATCTATTAATTTCGATATCACTCCTGAACATTACGTCTATAAAAAGCAAATTAAGCTTACGCTACCCGCTGGCGTGACGGCTGCACCTTTTACCTTTAGCCAGACACCATATTCGATAGATGATCCAACATTTGGCAAAGTACTGGTATTTGACCAAGCGAATATGGTCGCTACCACCACACTGACAAACAATAGTGGCAAGAATATAGAAGACGCCGCTATCGTCGTCGGCTGGCAAGGCTGTGCAAAAGCAGGACTGTGCTATCCACCTGAAAAGATTAATACGACTGTCGATATTGCAGCTTCATCGACGCAGGTATCAGCAGATAGTGAGAGTAGTGCGAGCTCGACCAATTCAGCGATAAATGCTACTGAGACGTCAGAGGAAGCAAGCTCAACAGCTCTTGATAATACTTTGCCTGATGAGGCGCAAGCACTGACAGACGATGGGGCTATTGATTATGATCTCATTGATGACAGCGCTGTAGAGTATGATTCTTTAGATAGTAATGTAGCGACGAATACGATTTCTGCAGCAAATAGCAGCGTAACAGGCGAGACGGCCAATAGCGAAAACGCATCAAACAATAGTTTTGTTGATACCGATCCTTTTGGTTTGGCTTCTCACCCTTGGCTGGCATTAGTACTATTATTTTTAGCAGGCTTAGGCTTGGCCTTGACGCCATGTGTGTTACCGATGTTACCTATCGTGGCCAACATTGTAGCCCGCGAACAAAACCCAACGGTCAAACGCGGTGTCATCTTGACCACCAGTTACGCGATTGGGGTAGCGACTGCTTATGGTATTTTGGGCGCTGTCATTGCAGTATTCGGTGAGTCTTTAGGTATTATTGGTTGGCTGCAGAACCCGATCATTCTCATCAGCTTTGCTATCGTTTTTATATTGCTCGCGCTATATATGTTGGGGCTTTTTAGTATACGTTTGCCGCATACAATCAGTCGAAAGATGCAAGGCTTAAGCCAAGCAGGTGACAGTAAGCTTGGTAGTACAGGCGGCAGTTTGCTCGCTGGGTTTTTATCAGCGCTAGTCGTGTCACCTTGTGTTTCTGCACCATTATTTGGGGCATTATTAGCGGTTTCTACCATTGGTAGTCCGTTGCTCGGCTTTGCCGCTTTATTTATGCTAGGTTTTGGTTTATCAGCGCCGCTTATTCTAATCGGTGCTACCCAAGGCAAGATTATGCCAAAGGCAGGCGAGTGGATGAATTGGGTCAAGCAAGGCTTTGCTTTACTACTGTTTGCTGTGGCACTGCTATTGATTGAGCGCGTGTTTATATCACCAATCATGCTTATGGTATGGGCGTTATGGTTTATGGTCGTGGCAACATGGGCATGGAGTTGGCTAGGTAAAGGTCGTATGCTGACCCAAGCATTAAGCCTTATCGCTGGTATTTGGGCGGCTTGCCTAATAGTTGGCGCTGCACTGGGTAATGACGATAGCTTACATCCATTAGCGTCATTGGGTGCAGCACCGATGATGGTACAGTCAACGTCTGGTCAACCAGTGAATAGTGGTAGCACCACTGATAAGACGATCACGACGCTTGCAGAGCTAGATGCCATTGTCGCAGCCAATCCGAATGTCATTGTCGATCTGACAGCAGAGTGGTGTATTGAGTGCCGCATTATGGACAAGAATCTGTTTCACAATCGTCCAGCACAGATGCAAGGTTGGCAATTAGTGAAGCTCGACATAACTGAAACAACAGCAGACTCAAAAGCCGTGTTGTCTCGTTACCAACTCTTTGGTCCACCAGCGTTACTGTATTATATTGATGGTCAGCTAGTAAATCAGCAAGTTGGTGAGATCGGTCGCTCAGAGTTTGAGCAAACATTATCGGCGTTGAACAACTAACATTTAATAATGAACACTTAAGAAACCAGTGTAATATTTCGAAAACTCTTAAGAATGTTAAGAAGGTCAGTATACTGAGAAAGTATGCTGGCTTTTTTGATGCCATTAAATTCATACTATAGAATATTTATTAAGTATTTGTTATATAAGCAATTATATTGATAGGTGGTTATTTTAACTATCGATAAAGCTAGTATCGTGCTTATATTTTCATTACAATAAAGAAACAATGCAGCAGGGGCACTAATTGTCATTTTTTCCGCTCCTAATATCTGCGATTAGCTGATAGTATCAGTCAATTCTATTTTAGCGATAACGCTAATGGCTATATTAATTACCTCATATACTCTGCTAGCGCTAATGCTAGTTAGATAAAGGACACTTATGTTTGCCCATACCATTACTCAGCGTCACCAACAGCCGTCTTACCAGAATGCGCATATGCCTCTTCGTATTGCAGTTGCTCTTGCGTTGAGTTGTACCGCGATACAAGTACAAGCTGCTGATGATTCTCAGACTTATAACGAACTGCCAGCGCCCGAAGCTGCGTTTGAATACGAGGATCTTGACCTATCACAGAGTCTTGATAACAGTGCGATATCTTCTGATATGAGTACACAAAGTGGCAAAATAATTAGCAAAGAATTTATTGCTCAGCAAGCCAAGCTATTTTCTGAATGTACCCAAGTTCAGTCTAGTGCTGCTCGCCTCGCTTGTTTTGATAAAGTAGCTGAACAAGGTAAGACACCAAGCTATACCTCGACCAAACAACCAATTGATTTGGCAAAAACCTTTCAAAGTACGGTCTCAGGTAATCCAAAAGTGATATTGGCTGAGTCTCAAACGGCGATGAGTGGTACGACAGTTGAAGATGCAGACACCATTTTAATGACCAATCAGCAAACAGCAGCCAGCAAATTGAAGGCAAATGGCAACGTAGAAATAGATGCTGAGACAAATAGTGAAGAACAGATTTTAGAAAATATAGGTGTTACTCAAACAGACATCGAAAAATTCTCGCCACTCAGTCTATCTTACGACCTAGATAAAAACAGTGAGCGTGGTACTTGGACGGTCAGACCGTATCGACCGACATATCTGTTGCCATTATTTTATACCTTCGATCCCAATTTAAATCCAAGTACACCATCGCAAGAAACAGATCCTTTTGATTCTAATGATATACGTGAGACTGAGTTAAAGTTCCAATTATCCTTAAAAACAAAAGTCGCAGAAGATTTGTTTGATACCAGTGCTGACCTATGGTTTGGCTATACTCAAGAATCACATTGGCAAGTTTATAACGAAGACAACTCACGTCCATTCCGTGCTACCGATTATCAACCTGAAATATTCTTAACCCAACCTGTGACAGCAGATCTGCCTTTTGGTGGACGTCTGCGTATGTTGGGCGCAGGTGCTGTGCATCACTCGAATGGACAAGATGATCCATTATCACGTTCATGGAATCGTGCCTACCTCATGGCGGGCGCAGAGTGGGGCAGACTCTCGGTCATACCGCGTTTATGGGCTCGAGTAAATAACGAAAGTAGTAGCGATGACGATAATCCAGATATCGAAGACTACATGGGCTACGGTGATATCAAATTCTTATATGACTTGCCGGCTGATCAAAGCATTAGCGGTACCTTGCGCTACAATCCAGGTACCAACAAAGGTGCTGCGCAAATCGACTATATCTATCCTATCTCAGAGAACGTTAATGGTATGGTTCAGCTATTCCAAGGCTATGGTGAGTCGATCATTGATTATAATCATGAAAATACCTCTATCGGCTTTGGTATCGTACTGAACGATTGGAAAGGGCTTTAATTTAGAAAGGACATCAATTTAGGAAAGGCTCTAACATAGGTGAGATTTATGATAAGTTATGACAAATAATAGTTTATGCGCCGCTTAGCGCCTTATCAAACTGGACTGTGGTTGGCAGAGTATATGGATATGCGCTGCCAACTATGTCGTATTTATCGTAGTACACCACAATCTCAACTACTGCACCATCAAGCGCCATCTAGCCTACATAATATAACGGATACGCCGCCTACACGGACAGCTTTAAAGCAACACTCTTTTCTTACTGATATCATTCATCTAGCAAACAGCTATTTGAGCAGTGGTTTACTTTGTGCTCACTGTCACAACGATATCACTTGGTTACCAAGACCTTTTGAAGTTGATATCGCTCCTAGCGTATCTCTATCTATCCAAGCCTCTACTTACTACGAGTATCCAATACGTCAAGCTATCCGAGCATTTAAGCATCAAGAAGATATGACGAAATTGCCGTTACTATTACATGCCATACGTCAATTACCGCGTCCACACGGTTGTCATCGCAATAACAGCGTGATTGTTGCTATGCCAACGACAAGTCAACGATTAGTCAAACGTGGGTTCGATCCTGTCAGTATTCTATCTGCCCAATTGTCTAAACATTGGCAAATTCCTTTATGGCAAGGCATCAAGCGTATTGACGATACAGTTAGTCAGCAGGGACTGTCTCGTGCCGAACGTCTTAGTAACTTAGATAACGCCTTTGCTCTAATCGAAAGCCCTCCGACAAAACGCTTACTACTATTCGACGATGTATCTACCACAGGTGCAAGCTTACAAGCATTAGCGCGAGCGTTCATTCAATCTGCGGAAGTAAAGCCAGCAACGGATAGCAGCCATAGTAGCTATCAAATTTCTGCTTACGTATTAGCACATGGCAGCAAATCCTAAGCTCAATACATCTTTGTCAACAATATCTAATTATTGCTAATATATTTCCTTAACGCTATATTATTATAGTTATGTATACTAATTTGTTGTTCTGAACTAAATGTCTAAGTTATCTTTTGGCGGACTAATATATGAGTGAAGGAGGCTAGGAAGCGCCTGTAGTTATTTCTAGATGGTATTTATTAGATATCGTGGAATGAAAATTGCATGTTATTAAATAAATATATGTAGAAAATCATGGTAGTAAGGCAACAATATAAGATACTCATAATCAATATGCTATAAGTAAAAGACAGATAATCGCAGTTTTAAATAGGAACACGATGTGAATGCATCTTTGAACACTCCACTACCTAAGCTGAAGAACGTAAGCTTAGGTTTTACCTTAATTGAATTAATGGTAACCATTGCTGTTCTTGCCATTATTGCAGGTATTGCGGCGCCTAATATTAGCACCCAACTTGCAAACCAGCGCGTGAAGTCGACAACAGCTACTTTAGTTAATGCACTGAAAGAAGCCAAAGCTGAAAGTATTATTCGTCGTCAAAACATTACTTTAAGCTATGATAATGATAGTAATCCTAAAGTCATTACCATTTCAGGATCAGAAGCAGATCCTATTGCTAACTATAGCTATAATGATGAAAGTGAAATTGTATCAGCACCAGAAACTATAACCTTTGAACCTAGCAAACGAGTCACTGCTACAGTCACTTACACTGTCTGTGATAGCAATACTTCAGTGCAACCAAGAGTAATTTCAGTGAGTAGAGTTGCTAATATTACTGACCAAGTAGGAGGTAGCTGTCAATGAATGGGTCAAGCTTTCAACGAGGTGTTGGTTTAGTAGAGGTATTAGTGGCTGTTTTACTACTATCCATTGCGATATTGGGCTTTAGTGCGCTACAAATGCGTGCAATTACAGCCACTGACGAGAGTTTAGTTAGAACCAAATCTTTAACAGTGGTTCGCAATTTAGCTGAAGTGATGCGTGGCTATCCAGAGGCATATATTAAAGATAGTAGCGCACCTCCTTTTGAAAGCATACTCTCGACAGAGTTTTCTGAGTTATCCTTAGCTGAACGAGCAAAAGTAACTCCAACTATACAGGCTGTAATAAATAGTTCGGCTACTGATACAGTGGTTATCTCATATGTTAAAACTAATAACGATGGTACCAAGACCACCGTCAGTAAAACAGTAAGTATTTTAGCTAGTGGTGAAAACTGCTTATCTACTACTACTAGCAATATAGGTGGCAAAGTTGTACCAAAACAATCTTGTACTATTAATGAGCTTGCTGCTCGTGATGGGCTTATGATCAAAAAAATGGCAGCTGATGAAAATATTGCTGTCGGTATTGCTACCTGTCCTGGAAGCTCTGCGAATGCTATACAACAACAAATGTGTATTATTACCGCATGGAATGGTACTAAGCCAATATTAGACGATACAGAGGTAGATGCTTGTGGAAAGGTAAATGGTACCTATCATATCGGCAGTCAATGCCTTATCTCGGAGGCATACTAATGAATAATAACCAGGTAAGCTATTTCAATAATAGCTCTTCAGGTTTTACTCTGATTGAGCTGATTATTTCCTTAGTATTAGGCCTACTAGTTTCAGCGGCTGTAATACAAGTTTATATTATTAGTGCTCGTACGAGTGTGGTGCAGCAAAGCGCCTCTGAGGTACAAGATACTACAATATTTGCACTGCAAGCAGTTGATGACCATATTCGCTTAGCGAACTTAGGGAACCCAATAAGTAATATTACGAGTACAACTCCTCATAGTGGTATTGTGCTAACTACAAATAATTTAGGTAATAGCAATGCTACTGATGAAAAATACTTAACTGTAAGTGCTGATAGTGACGGTTGGACAGGCTTATCAAATATAGTTGGTATTGAAAGTGACCAATTAACTATTCAATATAAAAACATAACTTCAGCATCGTTATATGATTGTGAAGGAACAGAGATCGCATCAGGTAGCAGTGATTGGGTGGTTGAACGCTATTTTATACGTCAGGCTACAGGTGGTAGTGCTACTGATTTAGTATTGGCTTGCTCTGCTGGTCGAGTTGATGAAGAAGGGGTAATAGTCACAGCATTTACTGGTAATGGTGAAATTATCATACCTGCAATAGAGCAGTTTAAAGTATTGTTAGGAACCATTACTGATGTAAATCAGCTTAGCTATTTACCAGCTAGTACTTATTTAACGCTCACAGAAAAACCTGCAATCACCACTATCAAACTTGGAGTAATTGTTCGTAGTATTACTCCGTTAATAGAAGATCCTGAAAGTGAATTGGCAACTGAGGATAAAGGGAAGTTTGTGGTGCTGGGAGCGGAACAGAAGCTAAACACTGCTAGTATGAATGAAAATCATTATCGTCGTAGTTATGAATCTACTATTACTTTGCGAAGTGCCCGTGTCATGTCTGTTACTGGTCTAAAATCTAATGTCACGTCATAAAAAAGAGGCGATATGTCAAATTATCAGCGATATCAGCGATATCAGTGCTCCATAGTGCCACCATCTAGCCAACAAGGTGCAGTACTTATCGTAGTTCTATTGTTTTTGGTTTTGATTATATTGGGGGGCGTTATTGCGGTAAAGCAAAGTAGCACGGACCTGAAGCTCGCCACTAGTGACCAAATTAATGCACTACTACTACAGTCAGCAGATAATGCTAACCAAAATATAGAGCAAAGTATTAATGGCAGCAGTGATGCAGATGCTTACGATGCTATGATATCGCGTGGTGGCCCTTTTGGTCATTTTATCTTGTCTGATTATAGTGTCGAAAATGAATATGTCTTTTGCTTCCGTCCACGTGATCAGTTATTCAATGTCAATAAAACTTCAATCATAACGCCAGATGGTTCGTTAACAAGTACGGGCTATTGCGATTCTACTGAATCAAATGACTATATTAGCAGTCGTAATACTAGTATGACGCAGGTTAACGTATCGCTAACACCACCAAATGCAGAGAACGAAGCATTCGGTAGTTACAGTATAGGGCAAGGAAGTAGTTTGATATCAAGCAAGGCATTTATGTTCGATATCAACAGTACAGCTGTATTACCCGCTTACGGAAATACTAAGCTAGGTAATATAGACTGCTTCAAGCAGACCAGTAGATTGCATACAGCGTCTGCTGCTGACTATACAGATACGATTGGCGGTTGTATGGCAGAAGCTGGTGTACCCAATAAGATCATTTATGAAATGGCCGATGTTGAGAACCAGTCGTTACGTACCAAATGTGTCGATTTTGGTGAAGGCGCAGGGTTGCTGTGTACCTTACCATCTAGCTAACAAGTACCATATTTTGTTATTTGCCATATTGAATAGTGTTATCGCTACTCTGCTATCATTTATATTAAGGAATAGGTCATGAAACAGTTATTGAGTCAAAGGTCTAAACGACAAACATGGCCTATTAAAGCGCTAACGGCAGCGGTGACAATCGCTATAACAAGTCTAGTGCCTGCCAATGGTGCTACAGTGACGAGTGACAGAAAGCCTATCGGTGATCTTGAGATATATAAGGCGGCTAAGCCAGGTACGGCCTCTATTTTTATGATGCTGGATACTTCAGGGAGTATGAGTGATCGCAGTGGCTGCTCTAATTATAGTAGCTCCAACATAACATCCCGTATAAAAGTATATCCGCGAAAGCTTGATGCTAATGCTCTTGATGGTTTATTGCGAGATGAAGATGGAAATACCATCATAGATAAGACAGCAACACCTGCTATAAACCAAGAAATTACTTATTCTACCTGTAAAGATAGCAGCGGTAAGATTATCGCCCGTACACTGCTAGCTCGTTTACAAGTAGCACTTATAGAACTATTGTCGGATGAAGTTTTTGAAAGTGGTAGTGTAAAAGATACTGGCTCGCTTCCAGATGATTATGCCGTAGGTATGGGTAACTATAGTTATGATGGCGACGGTAGGTCAGGGGTAGTTTTAGTACCTACGGCTGAACTAACTGCTGGACAACGAGTAAAGCTAATTGAGAAGATTATAGATTTAAGGGCAGAAGGTAATACCCCTACTGCCCACGCTTTCGCTGAGGCGGGTGCCTACATGATGGGTACAAATACTTATAGTTATACTTATAGAAACTATAGTGGGTTTGATGACTCTGTCAGCACCTCTAAGAAAGATAATAGTTATATATCTCCTTTAAGTGATAAAGAGTGTAGCGGTAATGGTATTTATCTATTAACGGACGGTCAGCCAAATGGTAGTAGCACTAGTAGAGCTACAAGTTTAATGAATACTTCTTTATCTGGCTCAAGTCCAGCATTGTCAATCAACAGTTGCACTAATTTGCAAGGGGATTCCAGCGGTAGGTCATGGGGCTGTATGGCAAGCTATGCTGCCCTATTGCGAAATAATGCTAGCAACTCAAAAGGATTGCCGATTAAAACGGCGACAGTTGGCTTTGGTAGTGCTTTTGCTGGGTTGACAGGGACACGCTCCATCACAGTAAATGGTGAAGTAAAGGCAGTCGTTGATTGCGATAGTGGTAATGTTAATGATGATACTCGTAATCTATGTAAATTAGGTGAGCAAAAAGGTGATGGTGAAGTCAAAACTTATGGCGATGGAGGCTTCTATTATACTGAGAACTCTGAGGAAATTGCTGCCAGCATAGTTGACTTCTCAGCTAGCCTTGTACAGATTATTAATACAGCACCTTCAGGTACAATTACTATTCCAGAGGACCCTTACCGAGCGGCAAATCAACTTCCTTATGCCTATTTACCTATGCTAGATCCTGATATTGTTTCCACAGCAAGTATATGGAAAGGTAATCTTAAAAAATATAATTTGGATCAAGGGACATTGTTCGGAAGAGGCAGCAATAAACTTTATAAAGATATCGCTGGCAATCTAGACGAAAATACACAAGATGAATGGCAAACTGCCAATTTTGTAGTAGAGGGCAAAGCGGCTAATAATAATATTGCGGCTGGCGGTGTATACGCTCAATTACAAGCACCAAGTGCAGGTTTGGGTAGTGTGCGTACTCTCTATGTCGAGGATTACACGACGGCTACTGATAAAACACCAATGTTGCGTAAAATTGGTGTTGATAGTAGCGGCAAACCATTTGGGTTCGATAATCTCAAAGATACTGATGCTTATAGTCAGTTAAATCAACGTCGTTTGCTGAGTTTTTTAGGTTTTGGTGGTGTGCTAACCAATGATGGACAACCAACGACCCCGCTTACGACTGAGACTAATAACTTAAGCTTAACCAAGCCGACCAATGAAGTAAAATTGTTAGGTGGTGTTGTGCATTCCAAGCCTGAAGCTGTTTCTTATGGTTCAAAATTAAATGATAAAGGTAGTATTGTCGATCCTCGAGAGGATTATCTACTCTTTGGTTCTATGGATGGAGCTTTGCATTTAGTCGATGCAAAAGTAGGTAAAGAAGAGTTTGCTATCATCCCTAGAGAAATGTTAATAAATCAACCAGAAGCTCTAGTAGAAAACTCTAAAAAAGAAATATCTAAAATTGGTCAACCTTATTTTGGTGTGGATGCTCCCTGGTTAGTCAAAACTGATTACGCTTATGATTTATCAGGAGGAAAGGTAACAGTTGATCAAGCATCAGGTAAGGGTATGTTTGCTTACGGTGGTCTACGCATGGGTGGTAAAGCGTTCTATGGTATGAATATCACTCAAAGGACTGACCCTAAAATATTATTTACGATTACACCACAAGGTATTAGCTCGACTATTCCAGGTGTGTCCTCAACAGAGGGTTTTACTCGTTTAGGACAGATTTGGAACAAACCAGTTGCTGCAAAAATACGCCTAACCAAAGGCTCTGATCCTAAGAAGAATGCTGCGCCAACAGACGTGCTTATATTCGGTGGTGGTTACGACATGCAGTATGAAACTGATGGCTATGTAGCCACTACTAGCGCCCCTGCCAAAGGCAATGCTATCTATATGATTAATGCCAAAACAGGTAAGCTGATATGGTCAACTAGTAGCGAAGGCGCTTCAGGTGTCAATGTCAAAACAGATACGATGATTAATAGTATCACTGGTGGAATTACTGTGCTTGATAGAGATAATGATGGTCTGATGGATCACCTCTATGCTGCCGACTTAGGTGGGCAAGTATTCCGTGCAGACTTTGAGAATGCACGCATTGCTCAGTTTGGCTTTGCAGCTGTGAATAGCTTCTCTAATAAAGGCGTGACACGCATACTAGATGCAGCTCCTACAGATAAGAAACTCGCATATCGTTTCTATGAAAGCCCAGTCGTAAGTTTCTATCGTAGAGAGAAAGGTCCAGATACCGGTAAGCTCTTTGCTATGGTCAACGTTATTTCAGGTAATCGCAGCGCGCCTCTATCGACATTGCGTAATAACAATAATTATGCCAACCGATTGTACGGCATCATTGATAATGATGTGACCAATAAGGATCTGTTTACCACTGGCTTTACCAAGAATATTAAAGATCTAAAAGAAAATCAATTGGTTGATTTAGGTGCTGCAATATCTACTATATCGGCTTCCGGCACTGATGCAGTACGTGAAACCAATAAAGACGAAGCGATTAAGTTGATGATAGGGGCCGCAAAGAATGGCTCGACACCAGCTGTTCCAGCAACCAAACATGGCTGGTATTATCCACTAACTCGCTTTGATGGCTACAGTAATGTCAGATATAACAAAGGTGTGGGCGAAAGTACAGTCATTAATAATTTGCTTTATACCACTGTATATAACCCTGACAAAGTATATGGAAATACGGCAAGCTGTTCAGCGAAAATAATGGGTGGATCTGAACGTCAACTATATTGTTTACCTTATGGTGTATGTATGGATGAAAGCTCAATAACTGGTACAGGCGGATTTACACCTGCAGGTCAAGGTATTCAGGAGTTGGCTATTGGTGCCTATAACGCAGATAATACAGATATAAAAGTACTGATTGGTACGACAACAATCGCCGATCGAATAGATGCGGCTAAACGTGCAAAATATGGTACAGATGGATTTAAAGATAACAGTAATATTAAAGATCTTTATCCTGGTGAAAACAACAGTGCCACACAAAATAATGGTGATGGATCCGCTGTTGAATTTTTATTCAATGAACGCTATACCTTGCAACCAAAAGCTTGGTATGAACGAAAAAAACAGTAACTGTGATGTTCTAACTGTTTAATATCAGTATTTAATAATGAAAAATAACTTAACCTACATTGATAATGAGACAGTAAACATGACTAAGTTGCATATAAAGAAAGCAGAAAATGCGACAGTGCGTAACGATATGCATGGTTTTACGCTAATAGAAATGTTAGTTGTACTCATTATTCTATCTATATTGGTCGCAATCGCCATACCAAGCTATCGTCAGTACGCTGTACGCAATGCTGAAAATGAGGTACAAGCGAAAATGCTACAGTTAGAGATAGAACTAGAGCGCTGGCGAGCTAAGTCGTTAACTTATCAAGGGTTCCAACCACGAATCATAAATAGCTCTAACAATACAGTGACTTATGGTTATGCAGATAGCCCTGCAACAAACAAGACTATCTATGTACCAGATGGTAGTGATGCCAGTAATTATCGATACAAGATTACGCTCGTCGATGGCGATACTCCCGCTAACTCACTAGTAAATACAGCAGTAAATGCTACAGGGCGCACATGGAAGATGATTGCCGAACCCGAAGATTCAGGTATAACTACTTACGCCAGTAGAATGATGATGAATAGTGCAGGTCTACGTTGTAAAAACACTAGCAAGAGTACTTTCGATGAGACCAATGCTGACTGCGATACAGGTCAAGAGGAGTGGTAATGAATAAATATCGTAAACAATCACTATCAGCTTCTACCAGTCAGTCAGGCTTTACACTCGTAGAGATAATGATAGTCGTTGCTATCATTGCTATTCTCGCAGCCATCGCCTTTCCTAATTATCAGCAATATGTCATAAAGACAAAGCGCACGGACGCTATGAGCGAAATGCAGAACATAGCATCGCAGCTCGAAAGTCGTAAGTTAGCACAAGGCACTTATAGTAATGCATTGATTACAGGATTAGGCGGTAACTTTCCTAGGCAGGGGCCGACACTCTATGTTATTACCTTTAGCCCGAATCCACTGACATCCGAGTGGGTCATTACAGCAACACCTCAAGCCAATACTCAGGTCATCAACGATGGCACACTGACGTTGAGTTATCAGAACGTGAAGTGTCGAGATAGTATTTGCGGTACAGGCGATGAATGGAATCAGTAACATTTTTTGTGACTACTATATTCATCATCATAGATAATGACAAAAAATGTCAGTTAAGGTTACCATATACTTACCGTTGTAATGTTAAATGACAATTTTTAGTAGGTTAATAGAAACATTGACCATAAGTTTTAGGGTAGTTTAGATAATAATTGTCTTTTTAATGTCAATATCAGGAACCATAGCCTTATTTTAGTTATGAAAATAATAATTTCATGATTTTGGCACGATACCTGCAATAATTATAGTAAGAAAGAAATTTATTATATCCCTAAAGATAAAATGCGACTGTGTTAACAACAGCCACTTATCTTTATATACCCCTAAAGGAGTTCTTATGAACACTGCTCAAAAAGGTTTTACCTTAATCGAACTCATGATCGTCGTTGCGATCATCGGTATCCTAGCTGCTATCGCTATTCCTCAGTATCAGACTTATATTGCCAAGTCACAAGCAAGTCGTGTGATGGGTGAAACTTCATCTATCAAAACAGCTGTTGAGGACTGTGTATTATCAGGAAAGGTTAGTAGTGGTACTGCTGCTGCTGATGCATGTACTGCTGCTGATTTAGGTCTAACAGCATCTAACATTCAAGCAGGAGCTGCTTCAACGGCTGCTGCTGTTGGAGGTAGCGGAGGCTTACCAAGCGTACTTATTAACACTACAGGTACAGCTTCTATCATCGCTACTTTTGGTCAAAATGCTTCTGCAGACTTGAAAGGTAATAAAATTGCATGGCAACGTGATGCTGCTGGTACTTGGAGTTGTCATACTGACTTTGGTACAGATAAAGCAAAATATAAGCCATCAGGCTGCGAAGGCACTACAGTGACAGCTGCTGGAGCTGGAGCTTAATAAGTAGCATAAAATTAGGTTAATCATCTGACGATATTATGGTAGTAATGGGTAAGCTGAGAGAAATCTTAGCTTACCTTTTTTTATAAGTTTGTTGTGGATATAATATAAGTAGCTTTGTCATGTTCTTAAATAAAATTGATATAAAATCAGTGTATACTAATTCCTTTATCCAACTTTTTTCTATAATAATAATAGTCCTATTCATTGTTTACTATCATGTGAACATATCAGCTCGCAATGTTTTATGGCTACAAACTTATCCTGTCCGTGCGCAACTTTCACTTGCTAATATAAAGTGCAGTGACAGTAGTCCGTTATGGCTTATAGATATCTTGAAATATCAAGTACGTAATAATGCCCCTTCCAATCAAATCGCCTATATCGACCCGCAAGGCCAGCTCCATCATTGTGAAAACGGCTATGTTGGCAAGTATCCGTTACTCTCTAATGCTGTGACTGAACAGACGCGCTTTCGCTTTGCCAGTGTCACTAAGCTGTGGACGTCGGATGCGATATTGTCGCTGATTAAAGACGGTAAATTATCGCTAGACACCAAGGTGTCGGACATCATAACAGAAATCAATAGCCCAAAAGATACCCGCATCAATGACATTACCATCGGTCAGCTGCTACTTCACCGTGCAGGGTTTGACCGCTATAGCGTATTTGGTCAAGATATGTTCGGTATTGGAAAGGACATTTGCCCCAATCATATTGAAGGCTTGAATGACATTACCTTAGGCTTTGACCCTGATAGCAAGACTAGCTATTCCAACCTTGGTTATTGTCTACTAGGTGAGGTAATTAGTCGGGCGAATAGTCATAAACCTTACACCGACATCATTGCACACCAATATGACTTTGCCAATACTAGCTTACGTTTTATATCTAACACTGCTATGCCGGATGAGGTATTTTACAACCATGTAGAGACAGGTCTGACGGGTTATGCGGATATCTATACGGCTTTTGATTATGATGGACTGGCATCAGCTGCTGGACTGTCTGGTAATGCGATAGAGCTTGCCAAGCAAGTCAAATCAATGGCAAATCAGCTTGCACCAAATATCTTGTCACTGGATGCTGAGGTATCTTGTGATGCCAGTCAAATAGCTGAGTGCTACGGCTATGCGATGCTGCCTTATCAGCCCACTGGCAAGTCTGCTACGGTATATTATCGCGACGGCAATCTGTTAGGACTGTCATCGCTCGTCGCAGTAGATGAGCAAGGCAGCGTATTGGCATTATTGAGTAACGGTACACCAAATACTGGTGTCGATCATAATGTCAAAATGATGCTTTATGAGCAGATGATAGCAGCGAGATAACTATCAATAAGTCGTATAAATAAAGCGTGATATTAAGCATGGCATAGATTGTGCTTAGTAAAGTTATAACTTTACAGAGTCTTATACTTAATGACTATATCCCGTTCACAGTCTGGCTTTACTCTTATAGAGCTCATGATTGTCGTTGCTGTCATAGGTATTTTGGCTGCGGTTGCCATTTCTCAGTATCAAATTTATGTATGCAAGACTCAAGCGATGAGAGTTATCAATGAATTGAGTCAACTTCGATTATCAGCAGAAGAGTGTTTGCAGACGGGCAGAACTGCTATTGGGTTAGGCAATGATGAATGTGATCCGCGTGCTACGCCTTCTAATTTAATCATAGGGGGCTCACAAGTGGGCGTAGTTTTACCTAATAATACAGGTGTGGCACAGATGACAAGTCCGCTGACTCTGACTACTAGTATTACTGCAATTGTATCCAATCAAGTTAACCCAAAACTGGCTGGTAAAAAAATAGAATGGTTGCGTACCAGTAGCGGATCGTGGAGCTGTAGTAGTAATATTGAAGCATTATATCTGCCAAACTCGTGTGACTACAATAATAGCCTATAATCATTTGTTCAATAAAAAAGCTAACATATTCTCTAAGCAATAAAAAACCACCTAACAGCATATCGCCATTAGGTGGTTTTTTATTGGTTCAGTACATTGAGTTATCTTAACGTATTACCTATCTCTCTAAATACTGAATCTTACCTTCCACGCCATCCCACTTTTCAGCTTCTGGCATTTGCCCTTTCATCTCAGTGATGTTTGGCCATTTTTGCGCTAACTCTTCATTTAGCTGCGTGAACATCTCTTGGTCTTTCGGCACCTCATCTTCTGAGAAAATCGCGTTGGCGGGACATTCAGGCTCGCATAGTGCGCAGTCGATGCACTCATCAGGATCGATGACTAGGAAGTTTGGGCCTTCATAAAAGCAGTCCACAGGACAGACTTCTACACAGTCGGTGTATTTGCAAAGAATGCAGTTATCTGTAACGACAAAGGTCATAGTGAGGTCTACCTGTTATTGGATTGGCTGATATAGTCAATTTCTTTCAAGAGAATTGTTGTGTCAGCCTTGCATGAAGTATTACTTATACCTCTGCGCTCAGCTGCATTGTAACTCTTTTAAATTAAATCAACTATAAGGGCTACATAGAATAGTTGGAAAATAAAGCGTATTTTAGCGCCTTTACTACGCTTTGACAATTCCCTTTAATGACTAATGATTTTCTTCAGATGATAAAGTAAATCATGCGCTTGCTTAGGTGTTAAGCTATCAGGATCAATCATGCTTAACTCATCTTGTAGGCTAAATAGCTGATTTTGTTTTGAATTATCCATTATGTCTGCCGCTTGAGTTGTTTCTTGATTGAGAGTGGCATCATTATAACTCTCTTCTCGTTTATCCTTTACTGACTTAGCTAATTCATTTTTATCATCAATAGTTTTTGCTCTATCTACGGTTGAATGGCCTAGCTGTAAGTTGTCTGCTAAATAGCGCTTAGCATCTTCTAGTACTTGGGTGGGAATACCAGCCATTTTTGCGACATGTAATCCAAAGCTAGAACTCGCTGCACCGTCTTTAATTTGATGCAATAGCAATAGTTGACCGTCGACTTCACTGGCTGCTACATGAACGTTACGGATATCAGCATGATGATTGCCAATATCATTCGTTAATTGGGTTAGCTCAAAATAGTGAGTGGCAAATAATGTCAGGCAGCCAATCTCGACTAGGCGATTGACACAGGCATGAGCAATGGCAAGACCATCAGTAGTGGCAGTACCGCGACCGACTTCGTCCATTAATACCAGTGATTTATTGGTTGCTTGATTTAAGATATTAGCCGTCTCGATCATCTCTACCATAAAGGTCGATTTGCCACCAGCCAAGTCGTCAGCTGAACCAATACGCGTAAAAATGCGGTCGATATCGCCGATATGCGCATGCTTAGCTGGCACAAAGCTGCCGCAATGCGCGAGCAGTACAATCAGCGCGGTCTGGCGCATATAGGTAGATTTACCACCCATATTAGGGCCAGTAATCAGAAGTAATCTTTCAGGGTGTTCATCACTACCTAATGTGCAGTCATTGGCGACAAAGTGGTTTGTACTTAACGAATTACCGTTCCTACTATTCGCATTCGTTTGATTCAATGCCGCTTCAACCACAACGTGACGACCTTGACTAATATCAATGTTGGTTTGATTTTTGGCCACCGATTCGCTTTGGTCTTTTGTATGTAGCCCCATGATTGGGCGCTGCCAGTTATACGTCATGGCAAGCTGGGCCCAATTGCTTAGCACATCTAATTGGGCGATAGCCGCGCTAAGCTGTTGTAGGTCAGCCAAGTGTTGGTTTAATTGATTTAAGAGCTCTTGATACAGCTGCTTTTCACGAGCTAATGCTAAGGACTGGGCACTTAGATATTCTGTCTCAACTTCCTTTAGCTCATCAGTGATAAAGCGCTCACTGCTTTTAAGCGTTTGTCGACGGATAAAGTGGGCAGGGGCATTCTTTGCCTGCATTTTGGGCAATTCAAAATAGAAGCCGCTAACTTTATTAAAGCCGACTTTTAGACTCGGTAATTGATTGTCTTGACGGGTACGCTCTAACATTTCGTCCAATGTCACTTGAATATTGTCATGCAAGTGGGTAAGACGATCAAGCTCTTCATCGTAGCCCGCCGCTAGCATTCCTCCATCGCGGATATGCGCAGGTGGTTCAATGACAATAGCGCGCTCGATTAATTCGGCGACGGATTGAACAGCAGGTAGTTGATCTGGCAATTGCTGCATTAGCATTGGTAGCAGGCCAGCGTCTTCATGACTGATACCTGATGTTGTCAATAGAGTAGTCAGCTGTGCGCTACTAGCGATACCCTCGGCAAGTTTACGCAAGTCGCGGGGCTTAGCGCTCATCAGACCGATGCGACTACTAATGCGCTCAACATCACCGATGGCATGTAGCGTCTCGCGTATGCTCGTGACCAGTGTATTCTTGGTTACGCTATTTGCTAATGTTTGCTCAAGATTGTTTGGTGCATGTTCTGTATTCAATAGAGATGCTATCGCGTCCAAACGCATATTGATACGTGAATGTTGACGAAGTGGGCGCTTCATTTGCTGCACGAGTAAACGCTTGCCCATCGGAGTCTGACAGTGATTCAGCACAGATATCAAAGAAGTACCATTGCTACTAACAGGGGTAAATAGCTCGAGATTTTGTTGGCTATTGGCATCGATAATTAGGTAGTCATCGCTGTACTCGACAATGAGTTGGTTGACTTGTGGCACGTGGCGTTGCTGAGTCTGACGCGCATAGTGGATAAGCGCCGCACAACTGGTTTGCGCAAGTGGCGCCTCAGCAATACCCAACCCATCGAGACGCTGGACTTCGAACTGCTGACAAAGCGTGTCACTGGCATGCTCACGATGAAAGTCATTGGCAGCGACTTCTATAATAGGGCAGTCCAGATTTTGCCGTAACCACAGTAGCCACTCTGTATCATTGCTTCCAATGCTGTCGCCAACGCCATCAATAAGCGCTTCACTAATGATGCATTCACTAGGTGCAAAACGCGCTAATACAGTAAGCATTTGAGTTTGCAAATTATCGATATCGTTTTTGTCTGCTATCAGCGTCTGGGTAGTCAGTGTACCCGCGGCCAAATCCATCTGGCTAACGGCTGCTTGTAACGTCTGGCTATTGTCTTGCGCTTTCATAGTCGCAATATCGATGGCGACCACAGTCGGCGTATGATTAGGTGCAATCAATGCGTCATCAGTAATAGTACCTGCCGTAAGCGTCTTAACCACTTCACGGCGCATGATGCTACCAGCAGTAGATTTACTTTTGTCTTTCTTTTGCTTGTCGCCCATTGCAGGGATATTAGACTTATTATCAGCGTTGCCAGTTGTTGATTCGTCAATTTGCTCACATACAACGACGGTCTGACCAGCCGCAATCAAGCGTGCCATATAGCTATCGGCTGCATGAAACGGTACGCCCGCCATGGCTATCGTGTTGCCTGCTTTATCCGTACCACGGCGTGTCAATGTGATATCTAGTATTTGCGCTGCCCGCTTAGCATCGTCAAAGAACAGCTCATAGAAATCACCCATCCGGTACAAGAGCAATGCTTGTGGATAGTTGGCTTTCATGGTTAGATATTGCACCATCATCGGCGTATGGTCTGCTAGGTTGTAGACGGCATCGCCTATACTTAAGCAGTCAGAGCTCTCTTGTTTTGAAAAGGGTTTTTCTGATGAATTAGAATTTGACGACTGATTTTGTCCAGATGGTTTTACGGTCATGCAGAATCTCTTATAGTGCTTTAATGAGTGGTAATGAGTATTTTATGATAGGGGTGCTAAAGGGTTATTTGTCTTATATATGGGTTTGATAGATAGCTTTGGCTTTATTAATAAGCCAGTTACTTATAGATAAATGGCCTAACGACAAATTTTGAGCCAAGATGCAGTAGTAGCAAGCGTATAAAAATCAAAATGTGAAAAATAATAAAGTCGCTGAAAAAGCTAAGAAATTTAACAAGGTATTCGCTATTTTAACACGTCCTACTAGGTTTTTACTGTGGCAAATATCTACTTGCTGCCCTTGTATCCATCAGCGTCATAACCATATATAATGACGGCACACTTAATTGGGCGATACTAAATTAGGTAGTACTTAGTCGGGTGATGACAAGGCAGAGAGCTAAGCTTTGGCTAATGCGCACTAATTATCGAATATTCCATAGGTCAAAAAATTATGTTATCAAAGATTATAGGCAGTGTAGTTGGCACTAAAAATGACCGCGAATTAAAACGCATGCGTAAAGTGGTCAGCAAGATCAACGCACGAGAGGCTGAAATACAAGCCCTGTCTGATGAGCAACTACAACAAAAAACTGAAGAATTTAAAGCACGCCATCAAAAAGGTGAAAGCTTAGATGCGCTATTGCCAGAGGCGTTTGCCGTCTGCCGCGAAGCATCATTGCGTGTCAATGGCATGCGTCACTATGACGTGCAGCTGATCGGTGGTATCACCTTGCACGAAGGCAAAATCGCTGAGATGAAAACGGGTGAAGGTAAAACCCTAATGGGAACCTTGGCCATGTACCTAAATGCGATCAGCGGTAAAGGGGTTCATCTGGTCACGGTCAACGATTATTTGGCCGCGCGTGATGCTGAGCTAAACCGTCCGTTGTTCGGGTTTTTAGGTATGACTGTTGGTGTGATTTACTCACAGCAGCCGCCACAAGAAAAAATCGAAGCTTATCAAGCTGACATTACCTATGGTACCAATAACGAATACGGTTTTGATTATCTGCGCGATAACATGGTCTTTAGTCTTGCTGAGAAAAAACAGCGCCCGCTAAACTTTTGTATTATCGATGAAATTGACTCAATCTTGATTGATGAAGCTCGTACGCCGCTTATTATCTCGGGTCAAGCTGAAGATTCATCACGCATGTACGCGTTGATTAATACGATTATTCCTGTGCTGATTCGTTCAAAAGACGAAGAAGCAAACAAGAATAACGAAGAAGAAGACTTCTGGATTGATGAAAAAAATCGCCAGATTGAGATCAGCGAAAAAGGCTATGAAAAAATCGAGCGCTTCTTAATCGAAGTGGGCGAGCTGGGTGAAAACGAAAGCTTATATAGCCCAAGTCGTTTGCCACTTTTGGCTCACGTTCAAGCTGCCATTCGTGCGCATCATGTGTTTGTCAAAAACGTTCACTATATCGTGGATGAAGGCGAAGTGGTCATCGTTGATGAAAATACAGGCCGTACCATGCCTGGTCGTCGCTGGTCAGAAGGCTTGCATCAAGCAGTCGAGGCGAAAGAAAACGTTGAGATCCAAGCAGAGAACCAAACGCTTGCCACCACGACCTTTCAGAACTACTTCCGTCTATATGACAAGTTATCTGGTATGACGGGTACCGCTGATACTGAAGCGGCAGAATTCAAATCTACTTACGATCTAGATGTCATTGTGATTCCAACGCATGAGCCGATTGCTCGTATCGATATGGATGACCAGATTTTCTTAACCAAGTTAGGCAAATACAAAGGCATCATTCGCGAAATTAAAGAAATTCAAGCCAAAGGCGCGCCAGTACTGGTTGGTACCGCGACGATTGAGGCCAGTGAAGAGTTGTCTTACTTGCTCGACCAAGAAGGCGTCAAACATAACGTTCTAAACGCCAAGCAGCATGAGCGTGAAGCAGAAATCATTGCACAGGCAGGTAGTCCAAAGTCAGTCACGATCGCCACCAACATGGCAGGCCGTGGTACGGATATTATCCTTGGTGGTAACTGGCAGTCGTTTATCGAAGATATCGATGCGGTTAGTCCAGAAGAGATGCAGCGTCTAAAATCTCAATGGCAAGTTAAACATGACCAAGTCGTAGCAGCGGGTGGTTTACATATCATCGGCTCTGAGCGCCATGAGTCACGTCGTATCGATAATCAGCTACGTGGTCGTGCTGGTCGTCAGGGTGACCCTGGTATGTCACGCTTTTTCTTATCGCTCGAAGATGATCTGATGCGTATCTTCGCAGGCGATCGTGTGGTCAATATGATGCGTGCGATGGGTCTCAAAGAAGACGAAGCCATCGAACATAAAATGGTCTCTAAATCGATCGAAAATGCGCAAGGTAAAGTTGAGAGTCGCGATTTTGATGCCCGTAAAAACCTATTGAAATACGATGATGTTGCCAATGAGCAGCGTAAAGTTATCTATGGTCAGCGTGATGATTTATTAGCAGAGATGGACTTATTAGAAGCCATCGAAGTGATGCATCATGAAGTATATAATGCGATGATCAATCAGTTTATTCCGCCTGGCTCTATTGATGATCAGTGGAATATTGACGGCTTAGAAGATGAGTTAGAAGACGAATTCAAAATCTCAATGCCGATTAACGATTGGTTGGATGAAGATCGCCGTCTGGATGAAGAAGGGCTGCGTGAGAAAATCGTTCAAACGGCGATAGATCGTTATCACAGTCGCCGTGAGCAGATGGGTGAAAAGGACGCTGCTCAGCTTGAGCGTCATTTTATGCTACAGAGTCTAGATAAGCATTGGAAAGAGCACTTAACGCAGATGGATCAGCTACGCAAAGGGATTCATCTGCGGGGTTATGCACAGAAAAACCCTGAGCAGGAATACAAGCGTGAGTCGTTTGAATTGTTCCAAATGATGCTTGGTGCGATTAAGTCTGAGACCGTACAAGACTTGTCACGTGTTCATATCCCAACCAAGGAAGAACTGGAAGCATTAGAAATTCAGCAACGTGAGAACGCTGCCCATATGCAAATGCAGTTTGAGCATGACGATGTAGATAACTTGGATAGCAATGCGAGTGGCTCAGCTGCCCAGCCGCAACCACAAAGCCGTAATCTAAATAGCGGTGCTGCCGCAGATGGCGTTGGTGCTGCTATCGCAGGTAACGGTAGTAATGCTAATGAACCAAACCCATATGCAGGTATGAATATCAGTCGTAATGCAGCGTGTCCTTGTGGCTCAGGTCTTAAGTACAAGCAGTGTCATGGTAAAATTTAGTCGTTAGTCGTGGCAAGTTATTAGCTATGTACTGAAATGCTGTTGTAGCAAGCTCTTACCTGAAAAAGCCCTTATCTTAAGTAGATAGGGGCTTTTTTATATCTGTTAGATAACTTATGCAAACTTAAAACTTGCTAGATTAAGACCAACAAACACTTTGTATTGATTACTTACAAATTCAGCATAGGCGTGAATTTATGGACACGCTATAGTGTTTAACATATTTATTTGGGAGAGTGTCATGAGTGTAGAATTCTTAAAAAAAGTACGCAGCTCAGTAGTTTTAACAAGTCTGTTGGCTGGTGCCTTGACGGTCAGTGCTTGTCAGCAACAATCAGAGCCAGAGTCGGGCATGGAAGAAGGGGCTAATACAGAAGAGTCCGTTCCAATGTCAGCGGAGCCCGCTGAACCTAGTGATGTTGTCGTCGATGCTGAAGACGCTTCGCTTAATGAAGTAGAAGGTGATACGGTTGCTTCTGTTAATAGTGGCGTGACACAGATACTGTATTTGTGCTCACCTGAGTTAAAAGTTGATGCAACCTACAAAGAAGAAACCAATCAAGTAGTGGTTGCAACTGACATGGGTACAGTAACGTTGAATCAAACCAATGAAGGTACTAACCCTGAAGTGTTTGAAGTGGCGACCGCAATTGATGGTGGTCAAGGATTCACACAGTGGCGTGTAGGGCATGAAGCTCGTAAAACTGGCGTCATGCGTACTGCGGGTGCAGATGAGTCAAATGTTAATACATTCGAGTGTAATGAAGCCTCATAGTTGGTCTTCAATACTGAGTAAGTGATAGGCATCAAAAAAGCAACGCTAAGATAGCGTGAGCCCATCTCAGATTCTGTGTAACTGCCATTTAGATTAAATGCTTACTGATACGGTCATCAAACATAATCATAAAGCGATTCAAAGCAGACGTCCAGTTACGAATGGGCATCGACCACTTTTTGGA
>Ga0207906_1000254_pt1 | contig 26785 bp, 26 predicted proteins | sample LinPmetageLP37_FD_184050 | JGI IMG/M metagenome (GOLD analysis project Ga0207906, IMG submission 184050) | Marine viral communities from the Pacific Ocean - LP-37 (SPAdes) | ecosystem: Environmental > Aquatic > Marine > Oceanic | place: Pacific Ocean | collected 2010-06-16 | reverse complement strand
CATAAATATTCAAAAGTTTGCAAATATAATAAATAAGATTAGCTGAAAGTAATTAGTGACTAATTGAATTAGTTTAAAAACATAAATTCCTTGAAAATATTGCCTAATTGCGTTTGTCTTCGCCCCAAAGAAGTTTTTTTCGAAGTGTAGTCAGGAAACTTTCATTTAAAAGATCAATCATTTTAATTTTAAATGACGCCTTTTTAATTTTAATAAGCGTGCCATTTTCTAAAGTTGCAATTCTTGAATCTAGTGATACTAAATGACTTTCTTCTCTTCCTGTTACCTTGAGTTGTATTTCTGTACTATCAGTAATGATTAATGGTCTGGCACTTAAATTATGTGGTGCTATGGGTGTTATTACAAAACTATTGGTATCTGGAGTAATCACCGGGCCACCGCAACTTAATGAATACCCGGTGGAACCTGTAGGCGTTGAGATTATAAGGCCATCACTCCAATACGATGTTAAATATTCGCCATTAAGATGGGTTTCTACGGTTATCATGGAGGTGGTGTTTTTTCTGCTTACGGCTATTTCATTCAAGGCAAAATTTAAGGAAGTAATTTCATCATTTGAAGGTATGGTTTCTATGGATAATAAACTTCGCTCTGATATTTTATATTTCCCATCAATAATATTTTGGATAGCCAGTTCAATATCATTGACTTGAATAGTTGCTAAAAACCCTAATCTACCTGTATTAATGCCAATTATTGGTATTCCTAAATCTGTCACGAAAGTTATGGCTCTTAAGATAGTGCCATCGCCACCTATACTTACCAATAAATCAAATGATGTATCTAAGGCGTCAAATTGGTTATCTGATAAATAATCTAATGTCTTTGGATTGTTTTCCATAATAAGATTATAGAATTCAGTTTCTATGTACGTGTCAACTCCCTTTTTTTTAAGATAATTGAAAAGAGTTTCTACAGAAATAGTAGTCGTGTCATTATAAAATCGTCCAAAAACAGCAACTTTCATACTTTACATGTTTAGATATTTATTCAAATAATCAGAACGCTCTTTGAGACTTTCAACATAACTGTCTTCTTCATGACCAGAAATGATATTATAGCTATATCGCCTGAAAGTTGGAATGATATCATTTAATCCGGTACTGCCAATTTTAAGTGTAACTTGAGCAACATCCGAATTCATTTTTGAAATAAAAGCACCAAGTAATTTTCCGTCATTAGATTCAACTATTTGACTTATTTCACTGAAGGAATAATCATTAATCCCTTTTTCAATCACTAAAACGCCACCGGTTTGTGAAAAGAAAGGGGATTCACTAAATAAACCAATAATGTCTTTAAGTTCATAATATCCTAAATACACATTATGCTCATTTAAAATGGGCATAATATTGGCGGAATTTTGTGCAAAAGCTTCTAAAACATCTAACCATAATGTTTTGTCGCGTACAAAAAAATTTTCCATGGCGTATTTATGGTCGTTTAAAAGGTTATCGCTTTCAAAGCAATGCGCATCTGTTTCAGAAAAACTTCCTAAAAACACATGATCATCATTTTCTATTGGAATATGTGAATACGTTAATTGGTTAAACAGTAATTGCAAGTCGCTTATTTTGCTATTAATATTTAGTGGTTTTATGTCGTTTATAATATATCCTGAAAGTTTCATTTTTTATAATTGTTGTATTTCAAAGGGTACATGGTACGTCCTAATTTTTCTTTTTTTCGAGCAATGGAAAATTCAGAATGGATGTATCATTTCTTTGCTTTATATATATGCAAATTAATCAAAAAAAAAGTACATAAGCCTGTTCTACTTTGTATTTTTGTCGTTTAAATGTGTTATATGACAAAGTTAAGTGTAAATATTAACAAGATAGCCACTTTGCGTAATTCAAGAGGTTGTGACGTCCCTAATTTGGTTCAGTTTGCCAAAGATGTTCAGCGTTTTGGGGGGCAGGGAATCACTATTCATCCCAGGCCCGATGAACGACATATACGTTATAAAGATGCGTTTGATTTAAAACCGGAAGTTTATACAGAATACAATATTGAAGGAAATCCTATTGAATCATTTATAGATTTGGTTTTAAAGGTAAAGCCAACACAGGTAACATTGGTGCCGGATTCTGTGGATGCCATTACAAGTAATGCCGGTTGGGACACCATTAAGCACAAGGATTTTTTGGTTGATGTGATTAAAGAATTTCAAAAAAATGATATTAGAACCTCTATTTTTGTAGACCCTGTTTTAGACCAAATTGAAGGCGCTAAAGAAATTGGAACTGACAGAATTGAATTGTACACCGAAGCATTTGCCCACCAGTATAGTTTAGGCAATAAAGAAGCTATAATCCCTTATATTGCTTGTGCAGAATTGTCAAACAGCCTTGGCATGGGCATCAACGCTGGCCATGATTTGTCTTTGGAAAACATTAAATTTTTTAAAAATGAAATCCCACATTTATTAGAAGTCTCCATAGGGCATGCTTTGATAGCTGAAAGCTTGTATTTAGGGATTGAAAATGTTATTAACATGTATTTGCACCGATTAAAATAATGCTGTTACATTCGAACATATTAGGTGAAAAACAAGGTCAGTCATTTGTGATTCTTCACGGTTTTTTGGGCATGGGCGATAATTGGAAAACCCTTGGAAAACAATTCAGTGAACATGGTTTTGAAGCACATTTGATTGACCAACGTAATCATGGGAGTAGTTTTTGGGATGACACATTTAACTACCATGTCATGGTTGAAGATTTAAAACACTATTGTGACCATTTCAAAATTTCAAACATCATTTTATTAGGACATTCCATGGGTGGAAAAACGGCCATGTTATTTGCTGCAATGTACCCAGAATTAGTTTCAAAATTAATAATTGCCGATATTTCCCCAAGGTTTTATCCTTTACATCATGAAACCATTTTAGAAGGATTAAATGCTTTAGATTTTGAAATTATTAAAAGTAGAGGTGAAGCGGATACGGTATTAAGTAAATATATTTCTGATTTTGGTACTCGACAATTTTTACTTAAAAATTTATATTGGAAAGCGAAAGGTCAACTGGCACTTCGCATGAATTTAAAAGTTCTAACTAACCAAATAGCCGAAGTAGGTGAAGCATTGCCTTCAAATGCTATTTTCAACAAAGACACCTTGTTTTTACGAGGGGAAAAATCGAACTATATAACCTCTGAAGATGAAATTAGTATCCGTCATCATTTTCCAAAAGCTAAAATTGAATCCATAAAAAATGCAGGTCATTGGTTGCACGCAGAAAACCCAAAAGGCTTTTTTGATGTTACTATACAGTTTGTAAACTAATTAATTTTGTACATTTATTAAAAATAATCAATTATGAAACTAATTCTCAAACTTCTTTTAACTGCAGCTGCAGTATTTATTTTAGCTTATTTTTTACCGGGCGTAACCTTATCTGGAGACGTGTATGTAAATGCTGTAATTGTTGCTGTTGTTTTAGCCATTCTAAACGTTTTAGTGAAACCTATTTTAGTTATTTTGACTTTGCCAATTACCATAGTCACTTTAGGGCTGTTTTTACTGGTTATCAACGCATTAATCATTTTATTGGCTGATAAGTTAATTGATGGATTTTCTGTGAGCAGTATTTGGACAGCCATTTTATTTAGCTTGCTGCTTTCCATACTGCAATCCTTTTTATATTCGCTTTTGAACGAAACAAAAAAATAGTCATTAACACAACTTGTTAAAAACTTTGTTGGCTTGTAAAAAAATCATATTTTTGCAAGCCAATTTTAATTCCATATAACTGGTTATTAAACACTTTTTATTAAATACATATTGAAGGCTTATATTATTTAAAATGAATATTACAAGAGAAAACGTAGACGCATTAAATGCTGTAGTAAAAGTAGATATTGCAAAAGAAGATTATAGTGATAAGGTAGAGAAAATCTTGACTGATTACCGTAAAACAGCAAATATACCTGGTTTTAGAAAAGGCCATGTGCCAATGGGCATGGTAAAAAAGCAATATGGTAAAGCGGTATTGGTTGATGAAGTAAATAAATTATTGCAGGACGGGTTAAATAAATATTTAACTGAAGAAAAACTGGATGTTTTAGGGCAACCTTTACCAAAAACCCAGGATGTTATTGATTGGGACTCAGATAATTTTTCATTTGAGTTTGAATTAGGACTAGCGCCTGAATTTGAAGTTGCTTTAAAAGGAAAAAAAGCGATTGAACAATACCATATTGTGGCTGATAGCAAAATGATTAATGAGCAAATTGAAAGTATTCAAAAGCAATACGGAAAATTAGTGTCACAAAAAGAAGTTGAAAAAGACAGTGAAATTACCGGCACTTATAAAAATGAAGCGCACGAGATTGAGAACACTATCACATTGACTTTAGATAAATTTAAGGAAAAATCAACTGCAAAAAAATTCATAGGAGGTAAAGTCGCTGATGTAATCACTTTAAAAACCAAAGGATTGTACAGTGATGAACATGATTTAATGCACGCTTTAAAAGTGAGTCATGATAAAGTTCATGGGTTAGATATTGAAGTTACTTTTACAATTACAGAAATTAACAAACGGGAGTTGGCAGAATTAGACCAAGAGTTGTTTGATAAACTTTTTGGTAAGGATGTTGTTAAATCGGTGACTGAATTAAAAGCCAAAATTAAAGAAGATGCTGAAAAGCAATTTCTACAACAGGCAGATCAGAAATTATTAAATGATGTTACCGAATATTTAGTTGAAAACACAAAATTTGATTTGCCTTCTGAATTTTTAAAAAAATGGTTACAAAGTGCTGGTGAAAAACAATTGGATAACGATCAGGCTAAAGAAGAATATGAAAAATCTGAAAAAAGCTTAAGATATCAGCTAATTGAAGGTAAACTTATAACAGATAATAATATTCAAATTACCATTGAAGATATTAAAGGCCATGCCAGAGAAATGATTAAAGCACAAATGGCACAGTTTGGACAATTAAATCCTAGTGAAAAAGAGCTAGATGATATTGCTGCGCGTATTCTTTCAAATCAAGATGAAGCCAGAAGAATTTCTGAACAACTTATTAGTCAAAAGCTACTTAACCTTTACAAAGAAAAGGCAAACTTAAAAGTTAAAGAGGTCACTTATGAAAACTTTGTAAAAGAAGCTTACAGCAAAAAATAAGTGGCGTATAAATAGAGATTAATTCCTTATATTTAGGTGCTTATTTATAAAAAATAAAGCACCTTTTTATTTTTTAAAAACAGTTAATAAAATGATGGATTACGCAAAAGAATTTGAAAAATTCGCTATAAAAGATCAAGGTATCAGTAGTACATATTACAATAAAATTTTAAGTAGCATGTACCCAACCAATTTGACCCCAAATATTATTGAAGAACGCCAAATGAACATCGCTATTTTTGATGTGTTTTCACGTTTAATGATGGATAGAATCATCTTTATGGGAACCGCCATAAATGATCAAGTGGCCAATATAATTCAAGCACAGTTATTGTTTTTAGAAAGTACTGATGCTTCAAAAGACATTCAAATTTACATCAATTCTCCTGGAGGAAGTGTATATGCCGGATTGGGAATTTATGATACGATGCAATTTATAAAACCAGATGTGGCAACCATTTGCACTGGTATGGCGGCCTCCATGGGAGCGGTGTTATTATGCGCTGGTACCAAAGGAAAACGCAGTGGATTAACGCATTCAAGAGTCATGATTCACCAACCACTAGGTGGTGCACAAGGGCAAGCAAGTGATATTGAAATTACGGCAAGGGAAATACTTATTTTAAAAGAAGAACTTTATAAAATCATCAGTAATCACACGGGTCAAACCTATGAAAAAGTGTATGAAGATAGTGACAGGGATTATTGGATGAAGTCTGATAAAGCTAAAGAATACGGTATGATTGACGAGATTTTAGCCCGGAATTAAAAAAAAATTGTAACTTTATAGATTGTATAAGAGAGGTTTATATCTCCTTAAATGAATAATTAATGGCAAAAGAAGAATTAGAATGTTCGTTTTGTGGCAGAAAAAAACCCGAGACGAATTTATTAATAGCAGGATTAGATGCCCATATATGTGATAGATGTATAGAGCAGGCGCATGGTATTGTAATTGAGGAATCCAAACAAACGGATAGTGGTGATTTGTCGGCTGAACTCAAGTTACGTAAACCACAACAAATTAAAGACTTTCTTGATCAATATATAATAGGTCAAACCGCCTCAAAAAAGGTTATGTCTGTAGCAGTTTATAATCATTATAAACGCATATTACAACCTGCAACCAAAGATGATATTGAAATTCAAAAAAGTAATATCATAATGGTGGGCCAAACAGGAACAGGTAAAACCCTGATAGCAAAAACGATTGCCAAAATGCTAAATGTGCCTTTAGCTATTGTAGATGCCACAGTATTAACTGAAGCCGGGTATGTTGGTGAAGACGTTGAAAGTATATTAACGCGCTTATTGCAAGCAGCCGATTATAATTTAGAAAAGGCTGAAAAAGGCATTGTTTTTATTGATGAAATTGATAAAATTGCCCGTAAAAGTGACAATCCATCTATCACCAGGGACGTCTCTGGAGAAGGTGTGCAACAAGCATTATTAAAACTACTTGAAGGGACAGTAGTAAATGTTCCGCCAAAAGGAGGACGTAAGCATCCTGACCAAAAATTTATTGAAGTTAATACTGAAAACATATTATTTATAGCAGGTGGCGCCTTTGATGGCATTGATCGTCATATTTCCAAACGATTAAATATGCAAGCTGTAGGTTACAGTGCATCCATATCAGATGATGTTGTTGATAAGGACAATTTATTGCAATATATCATTCCGAAAGACTTAAAAGATTTTGGATTGATTCCAGAGATTATTGGAAGATTACCGGTGCTTACCTATATGGATCCACTGGATGCAGAAACATTAAGAGCTATTTTAACGGAACCCAAAAACGCTATTATAAGACAATATAAAAAGTTGTTTACAATGGACGATATTGAATTCACAATTACTGATGGTGCATTGGATTTTATAGTCGATAAAGCCATTGAATATAAGCTTGGTGCCAGAGGATTGCGTTCTTTATGTGAAGAAATTTTAACAGATGCCATGTTTGAGCTTCCTAGTTCCAATGAGACCAAGTTAAATGTAACTAAAATGTATGCCGAGGATAAAATATCAAAAACAACGATTAAAAAGTTGAAGGCAGTATCTTAATTCAAGCACGCATTAAATATAAAAAAACCACTCTATTTTAGAGTGGTTTTTTGTTTTATGGATGTTAATTAATAAAGGACAGTTTAGTTGATTTTCAATTTGACATTTAATCTTGGTTAAAAATATACTTAATTTTATAGAATACAAACATTTTATTTTGCTAATAGATTAAGGCAAATTAATACTCGTTAAAAAGATTTTTAAATTGTATTTCATCGAAGAAAGACAGAAAGCTTAAATATTTAATTTGAGTAAATCTTCAATATAATCTCGGGTATTTGAAAGTCTGGGGACTTTATGCTGACCCCCTAATTTGTTATGTTTTTTAAGCCAATCATAAAACAAATGCTTTCTGGCAATGTGAATGGTAGGTTTGTTAAGGGTGATATTGTTATATCGTTTGGCTTCATAGTCAGAGTTTAAAGCCTTTAGTGCATTATCAAATAGTTCATTAAAGTAATGAATATCATTGGGCGCCGTTTTAAATTCTATAATCCATTCATGAGCACCTTTTTCTTTTCCTTTCATAAAAATAGGTGCTGCCGTATAATCAACAATTTCAGCATTCGTTTTTTTACATACTTTTTTTAAAGCATCTTCAGCATTTTCAATAATAAGCTCTTCGCCAAATACATTAATGTGATGTTTGGTGCGACCTGAAACTTTTATTCTATACGGACTGATAGATGTAAAACGTACAGTATCTCCAATTTTATATCTCCATAATCCGGCATTGGTAGTTATTATTACCGCATAATTTTGGTTTATTTTGACTTCGCTTAACGGAATTACTATTTGTTCAGGTGTTCCATAAGCATTCATAGGAATAAATTCATAAAAAATGCCATAATCCAGCATGAGCAATAATTCACTCGAATTATTTTGGTCTTGTATTGCAAAAAACCCTTCAGAAGCATTGTAAATTTCATAATACTTAAAATTTGACTGCGGCAGGATTTTTTTATACTGATCTTTATATGGAGTAAAACTCACCCCGCCATGAAAATACACTTCTAAATTTGGCCAAATATCAAACAGGTTCTTTTTCCCGGTTGTTTCCAATACATTATTTAATAAAACCAACATCCATGACGGTACACCGGTTAAACTGGTCACATTTTCATTAATGGTTTCATCAACAATGGCCTGCATTTTATATTCCCAATCACTCATTAATGATACTTTGCTACTTGGGGTACTGCTAAATTCAGCCCAAAGCGGCATATTATCAATTAAAATGGCCGATAAATCACCAAAAACAGTTCCATTTTCTCTATAAAGTTCTTTACTTCCCCCAAGACGTAAACTCTTACCTGTAAACATTTGAGAATTTTCGTTATTGTTAAGGTACATACATAACAGGTCTTTTCCTGCGGCATAATGGCAATCTTCCAAAGATTCCATGCTTACTGGGATAAACTTGCTTTTTGCGTTAGTGGTACCGCTGGATTTTGCAAACCATTTTATTGGGGTAGGCCAAAAAATATTGGTTTCCCCTTTTCTGGACCTGTCTATGATATCTTGATATTCTTCATAAGTTGAAACGGGTACACGTTCTGTAAAGGTTTTATAATTTTGAATAGAAACAAAATCATATTTCCTGCCCATTTGGGTGTCTTTTGCTGTGTCAATAAGGTTAAATAGCAATTCATTTTGAACCTCATTAGGGTATTTTAAAAACAATTCAATTTGATGGAATCGTTTTTTTAAGAACCAAGAAGCAATTGAATTTACTAAGGTGGTTGGCATATTTGTTTTATCTTTAATAATATTAAAAATAACACTTTTTTTATGACTTTTGAAGGCGTTTTAACAAAAATGGAAACTGAATTTACTCAGCCCATTCAATACTATTTAGTATTTGAAAATGATTTTATTAATATGAACCAACTATTAGGTAAAATCATGATCATGAAATTCGTTAAATATCAATGTTTAAATTGCGGATTGGATAAGCCGATTTTCAGGCAGGGATTTTGTAAAAGTTGTTTTTTTGAAATCCCGCAAGCAGCAGATTGGATTATGAGACCAGAGTTGAGTACGGCCCATTTAGATAGAGAAGATCGGGATTTGGAATATGAAAAAAAGGTACAATTACAACCACATATTGTGTATTTGGCAAATTCCAGCAATGTAAAAGTAGGTGTTACCAGAAAAAGTCAAATACCTACACGGTGGATTGATCAAGGTGCTCATGAGGCTATTGAAATAGTTGAAGTGCCTAATCGATATTTAGCAGGAATTACCGAAATGGCTTTAAAAGAATATGTATCTGATAAAACCAATTGGAGAACCATGTTAAAAAATGATATTGTAGATGAAAATTTGGTGGAGTGGCGTGAACGCTTGAAACAATACATTCCAGATGAAGCAAAAGACTATTTTATTGCATCCAATACAGAAACAAACCTAGAATTTCCAGTCATTAAATATCCCCTAAAACCAATAAGTTTAAATCTTGTAAAGGCGCATGAGTATATTGGAAAACTTGCCGGCATCAAAGGGCAATATCTTATTTTTGAGGATGACACTGTTTTTAATATTCGTGGTAATGAAGGATTGGTTGTGAATATTAGCGTTAAATAAAAAAGAGGCTAAAAAGTTGTCATTGCGTGTCCCGATAGCTATCGGGACACGCAATGACGGTTAATATATACTCTTTGGACAGCCTCAGTGTATTTCGTTGTTCCCCGTTTTAATATTAACCTAAATACGTTTTTAACACTTTACTTTTTGAAGTATGTCTTAATCTGCGAATTCCTTTTTCTTTTATCTGTCTTACACGTTCACGGGTTAATCCAAAAGCTTCACCTATTTCTTCCAGACTCATTGGGTGTTGATTGCTTATTCCATAATAATTCCGAATAACCTCTGCTTCTTTTTCTGATAAAGTATTTAATGCACGATTTATCTCAACATTTAAAGAATCTTTCATTAAATTAACATCGGGTCTAGGTGATTCATTGGATTGCACAACATCATATAACGTTGAAGTTTCACCTTCTTTAAAAGGGGCATCCATTGAAACATGCCGACCAGAAATCCTCATGGATTGCTTAACATCGTTAATGGTAAGGTCTAAGTTATTGGCAATTTCTTCTGCACTTGGCGGTCTTTCATGGGTTTGTTCCAAGAAAGAATAGGCCTTATTTATTTTATTAATAGAGCCTATTTTATTTAATGGCAGTCTAACAATTCTTGATTGTTCAGCTAAAGCTTGAAGAATAGCTTGCCGAATCCACCAAACGGCATATGAAATAAATTTAAAACCTCTGGTTTCATCAAAACGTTTAGCTGCTTTCACTAAACCAGCGTTGCCTTCGTTTATTAAATCTGGTAATGTTAGCCCTTGATTTTGATATTGTTTTGAGACTGAAACCACAAAACGTAAGTTAGAAGTTGTGAGTTTATCTAAAGCTTTTTGATCTCCTTGACGTATGCGTTGTGCTAATTCAACCTCTTCTTCAGCCGTTATTAATGCAATTTTACTAATGTCTTGAAGATATTTATCAAGTGACTTTGATTCTCTGTTAGTAACTTGTTTGGTGATTTTTAATTGCCTCATATATTATATAAATGTTTTAAGTTATAATCGACATAACTTAACCTTTTTGGAAATAAAAACCTAATTAAAGAGCACTTTATTTTATTAATGAAAAATAAACAATTGTTTTTCTAATTAACCGTATCTTTTTTCTTTTTCTTGCCCAATAAACCTCCTAATACATTTTTTACATTATCTGTGGTTGTGGCTTTAGTTTTAGTTGAGTCGGTACTGGTTTTGTTACCAGATACAATGCCTCCAATAACATCTTTTACAGCACTTTTTTGTGACGTTGTAGTAGTGGAATCTTTGGTTGCTTTATTTCCTGAAATTAAATCCCCCAACATATTGCTTACCTTATCTTTTCCTTGATTTAGCAGTTTTTGTTTTTCAATCTCTACTAATTGTTTTGTAAGATTAGTGATGCCACTAGTTAAATCTGTTTTCACAGAAGGAACTGTATAAGTTCCTGTAATATTAGCAGTTATTGGAATAGAAACTACGTTTACCGATTTATCATTTATTTTTCCAATTAACCGATTAACCTCACTCCCTAAATATTTTGCAGGCACATTAAATACGGCTTTATAATCCAATGTTTTATCAAAACTATGAGAACCAGAAACTTCAATGGCAATATCATCATAAGTGATATTAAATGGTTTCACAACTACTTTGCCATCATTAAATTCAAATTTTGTTTTTAAATCATTGATATTTAATTTTTTAAAGTCAATAAAATTTAAAGTGGACCCCAATTTATTTAAAACTTCAGCATTCAGTGGATTGATGGTTGAGGATAATACTTCAGCAAAAGCATTACCAGAGATGGTCTTTAAATCGGGCGTTAAGTCATCACTTAAAGCTCCCTTAAAATTTAAGGTTGTATTGAATTTTCCCTGAATGGCTTTTGCAATAGGTGCTATATTTTGAAACAGATCAAAGCCTTGAAACGATTGTGCAATATCAAAACTGGCGATGCCCAAATCCATATTAAAAGTTGGAGTGGCTGTTTTAGTTGAAACAAGACCTGATAATGCAAGTTGGCCATCAAAAAGACTGGTTGTGAAGTTTTGTAAGTTGACTTGCTCATCTTTAATTACTAAAGTTCCCTTAGCATTTTTAAGTTGTAAATTGTCATAAACAACCGCGTTAGCTTGGGCATTTATAGTGCAATCTAAAAAAGCAGGAATTTTTAAAGATTCTTTTTTGACAGGTACTTTTTTGTTACTTTCAGTTGGAACAGGGACGTCATCTGTCATAAAATCGTTGACTGAAAACGTGTCTGAATTCATATTAAAATTACCCTGTAATGTTTTATTACTAAACATAAATCCTAATAAGTTCTTAATAGTTCCAGTTACATTTAAATCGCTTTTACCTGTTTGTGCTTTAAAGCTATTCAAGGTAACAGTTTCAGGATTAAATGTCATAGAAGCATCTGATATTATTAGGGGGTTTTTAAATGCTTCAGAAGCATATTTAAAACTGCTAAGGCTCATGCTTCCACTATTTTTTATACGTTCATAAGCATTTTTTTCAACAGCCTCCATATCAAAAGTGGTGTTGACTTTCGCCTTTAAAATACCACTAAGTTGCGTTTTTAAATCAACCGGATATACTTTGGCAATGTTTGCCAAATTAATAGTACCATCTATATTGGCGTTTACCAGCATATTGCCAGTAATATTTTTAATGATTGCAGACGATTTAAAAACATCTTGGCCGATTTTAAAATTTAAGGCGTTAATAGCAATATAAGTGTCTTCAGTGTTCCCGGTATCATTTTTAATTTCGGTATCAATAGTAATATTATCAACACTTTTTGGTAAACTAGGGTATTTAAATGACGCATTATTGGATGTAATCTTAATATCAATTTTTGGAATGGTTTCATCACTAACCAAACCTTTTATCATGCCTTTTACCTTAAAATCACCCGTTGTTTCAACATTTTCAATGTTTTTAGAATAGGCTTCTGGGATTACCGCTAAAAAGTTTTTAAAAGATGATTCCGGGTTTTCAAAGGTAATATCTACATCTTGTCCGTTTTCAAGTAATTGTACAAAACCTTTAAATTCCAACGGTAATTGATTTATAAAACCTTTGTTGTCTTTAAAAATATATTTGCTGTTTTTCAGGTCTAACCCAATTAAAGCATCAAGTTTAACGGGGTTGTTGTTTAAATAATTAGTGCTATCCATGGTAATACTTACATGGGCTTCACTTTTGGTGTCCAATTCAGACTTGTCTGCTGAAAAAATGCCTTTACCTTCATGGTTTAATTCAGTAATATAAATCAGGGTTTTTGATAATTCATCCATGTATGTTACCGCACTATTACGAATGCTATAATCCTTAATGTCAAATGAAAATCCTTTACTGTTCGTAGTAGTGGATGTATTTTCTTCGTCTTTGGTTATGTCATAATTGTCATTGCCAAAAGTATCTGTCTTTAAGGTTAACATCCCTTCGCTAATGGCAATAGAATTTATTATAATAGGTTCTTCATCAACATTTTTAAAGAGTTCTTTGATTGACATAGTAAACGAAATATCTTTTGCTGTGACAAAGGTTTCATCTTTGAATGGCGCAAAATTGGTTATTGTTAAGTCGCTAACTGAAACATGGGCTTGTGGAAAGCTTCGTAAAAGACTTAAACTTAAGTCACTAAATTCAACTTTTGCATTTAGGTTTTCATTTATAACACGCTTTACCATACCTTTAATTTGTGATTGAAACACAAAAGGAATGGCAATTAAAAGTGCAAGAATAATAAGTAAAGTAATTCCGGTGATTTTCAGGGCTTTTTTCATCAAATAATTTTGAAATAATATACGAATAAAAGTAATCAAATGGACGGTAAGGTCTAAAAAATTAATAAAGATTTAATAGTAATTAAAGAAGTTTAATTTCGTCATTCAATCTTAAGTTGAAGCGTTTTCTAAATAAATAAACGCCTAAATACAAAAATGGTGTATCACACGCGGCAATAAAAGCTTTAAATATAAAACCAGAAACCAGTAAGCCGGTGAACCTATTCCATTCAATAATTTCAAAAGAACATAATAAAAGTAAAATAGTTAGCGTATCAATAAATTGCGATGAAAAGGTTGAAAAATTATTTCGAATCCATAAGTACTTGCCTTTTGTGACACGTTTCCAGAAATGATAGATGTGGATGTCAATAAACTGTGCAAATAAGTAAGCAAGCATACTTGCAAAAACAGCAACAGCCGTATTTCCAAAAACGGTTGAAAAAATAGTGTCATCTACAGGAGACCAATTTGTGGCCGGTACAGCATTTGAAACAAAAACAATGGATAATGAAAACAAAGAAGCAAAAATACCTGCAACTACAATTTGATTCGCTCGTTTTTTCCCATAAATCTCACTAATTAAATCCGTAATTAAAAAGGTAATGGGATACGGTAAAATGCCTACTGAAATTTCAAAAAGTTTGGTTCCAAATAATTCTATATGAAACGGGTACCAATAAAAAAACTTTTGAAAAATTAAATTTGAAACAACTAATGAGGTGATAAAAAGACCTCCTAAAATAAAATAAATTTGTTGTGCAGCAAGCTTATCTTTTATAGTCATAGAAACTTATTAACAGTTTTCACAAATATAACTTAAAGTGATTTTCTTTTAGTTATTTTGTGAATTATTATGAGTCCATCACATACTGTATATATATCATTAGGAAGTAATAAAGGCGACAGGTTTAAAAATCTTCAAGACGCTGTTAATCTTATATATGCTAAAATAGGAAGAACAGACAGTATTTCAAAAGTATATAATAGTCCGGCATTTGGTTTTGAAAGTGATGATTTTTTAAATACTTGCTTACGTTTAGAAACAAATCTCATTGCACATGATGTTTTAAAAGCATTACTGGCCATTGAAAAAAGTTTGGGCAGAATAAGAAGCAAAAAACCGGAATATGAAGCCAGAATCATAGATTTGGATATCCTCTTTTTTGATGATGATATGATAGCATCAAAAACACTTCAAGTACCACATCTGGAAATGCAAAACCGCAAATTTGTGTTACAGCCACTTCATGATATGGCACCTAAAATGATACATCCTGTTTTGAAAAAGGATATGACTGAATTATTGCAAATATGCGAAGATAAAAGCATTTTGGAACCTATTAATATCTGGCTGAAAAATCCAAGCAAGCAACATGATTTTTCAAAATACAATTACATTGCCATTGAAGGAAATATTGGTGCCGGAAAAACAAGTTTAGCCTATAAAATATCACATGATTTCAATGCAAAACTTATTTTAGAACGTTTTGCAGACAATCCGTTTTTGCCCATGTTTTACAAAGATGCACAACGGTATGCTTTTCCTTTGGAAATGTCTTTTTTGGCAGATCGCTATCAACAAATAAGTGATGATTTATCACAACTTGATTTATTTAAAGACTTTATTGTAAGTGATTATGATGTGTTTAAGTCGCTTATTTTTTCAAAGGTTACTTTACAAGAAGAAGAGTTTAAATTATATAGAAAGCTTTTCCGTTTAATGTATAAAGATTTACGAAAGCCGGATTTGTACGTGTATTTATATCAAAACACAGAGCGCCTTCAAGAAAATATTAAAAAACGCGGTCGTGATTATGAACAGAATATTGGCAACGATTATTTAGAAAAAATTAACGCCGGTTATTTGGAATTTTTAAAAAACCAAATAGATTTTAACGTAAAAATTATTGATATTTCTGACAAGGATTTTGTTGAGAACAGAGCAGATTATTTATCCATTTTGGATGCCATTTGTGAGGAATGATTTTGGTTACGATTATCGGTATTGAATATGAAAAGTAGCGGATTTTTAAGCACTAACTTTCCGGAAAGCAAGACACTTAATTAAAGATAAAAACGGTTCAGGTTAGCACCTAAACCGCTATTTTTTATATAGGTTACCCACTGGCTTTATTCCGTTCAGCTTGGTTTCAGTGTGGGCAAAGACATACTCTTTTACAGTTTTTGGATTGTGTCTTGGCTGGTGCGAATTGCAAATGTGTATGGCTTTAGGGTTGGCTATTATTTGTGTTTATGGATTAATTACAGATAAAAGCTAAAAACCCTGAAAAAATAAATACTTAAATAAAGTAGGGCAATCCCACTAAATATTTGAACGCTTTTTCTTAACCAAGATAATTTGGCAAGCTTGGAAACAGAACTTGAAAATAGACCAACAGCCAAAAAAGGAAGTCCTCTACCAATACCAAAGCTGAAGGCAAGAAATACACCATAAATTAAACTCGCTTTTACAACCGCAAATGATAATAAAAGCAATAAAGGAGCTGCTGATGTACCTAAACTAAATATAAATCCATAAATGAATGAACCTCCAATTCCTGGTGTTCGTAAAGATTCAAGTTGTCTAACACGCAAATAGGGCCCGTAAAACGCTATACCTGCTGTAACTAACGATATTATTGCCATACCCAAAGCCCAATATTTACCAAATACTTCAGTCAGGAAGATTCCAGAATAGCCTGCAATGGCTCCTAATAATATCAAACAAAATATAATGCCGATAAAAAATGAAAACGTTACTGCAAACCCTGTTTTTGATTCACGCATAGAAGTACTTCCCACATATCCTGCAAATCCAAGACCAACAGGTAATGTACAAGGGCAAACGCCACTTGAAATCAATCCTGCCACAAAAGCAATACCTAAACTTAAAATTGAACCGTCTTGAAAAGTAGCGGTAAATTCATTTAAAAAATGCTCTAGGTTCATTGAGATAATTTTTTCACAGTTCCTGCCTTATAACCAGTTTTATTAATAGATTGCTTTATTTTGTCTAATGAAATATTATTTGGATTATATTGTAGAGTTGCACTTTTATTTTCAAGACTAACTTTTACTTCATTTATGCCGTTTAAATCGGAAAGCGTCTTTTTTACCTTCGCTACACAAGCCATACAGCTCATTCCTTCAATAGAAACTTCAACCAATATGTTATCGGCTTGGTTTGCATCAGTATGCTTGCTTTTATTACTGTTTTCAACACATCCTGATAAAAGCACAAATAGTATTAATAATGAAGAATTGAAAACGGTTTTCATATAACAGGTTTTTTTGATTCATATCCTGATTTGGTCAAGGCAGCCACTATTTTTGATTCATTTATCTGGTCAGGATTAAATTCTACTTGAACCGATTTCTGCATCGCTTTGGTTTTTACTTTTTTAATTCCATCCAATTCTTTTAAAATGTCTGTTATTTTTTCGGCACATCCTTGACACACCATATTGTCAATGGTTAACGTTAGAGTTTGCATATTTTCTTCTGTATTTGTTTGTAGAAACTCATAAATGGATTCAATTTCTTTCATTTTATCTGTAAGCTCGTAAAGATTTAAGTTTGGGAACTGCTTTCTTATGGTTGCAATTTTTTCCTCTTGACCGCAATTGCCTGGGCAAGTTTCCAATGCTTCTGCAATTTTAATAGCCAATGCTTTTCTGAATACTTCGTCTAAAAGAAGATGTTGAGCTTTTTCAAATCCTTTGTTAACCGCTTTAAACTGATTGAGAATTTGAGCAGGATTATCACTTTTATCAAGCATTTTTATAATCCCTTCTACTTGTCCGTTGATACTCTTTAAACGGTCTTTAAGGTCTTTTGTTAAATCTTTTGGCAGCATAATGATTTTCAATTAAATACATTCCAAACGCTGATTTTCAGCGTTTGGAATGTATTGATGATAAATTTAGCGACTTTTTTTTACATTGCTTTTCCAACTCCGGCAGCGATTAATTCATCTTTATTTACACCTCTGTCCTTGCAACAGTTGAGCAGTTTTCCATTTACGGCTACGGCAGGTAAAGAAGTGATGTTATACCCTTTCATTTTGTCAATGCATACTTTAGAGTCACATTGCTCAATTGTATTATAAACTGTAACTTCGCAAGAGTCGCAAGCCATTTCTTTTACCATTTTCACTACTGGTTCACATACTGGACATCCAGCTGTAAATACTTCAATTTGTCGTTTCATCTTTTTAAGATTTTAATGATTAAAATTAATTACACTACAAAGATGGGGTTGGTATAGGGGGAGGTCTCCAAATTTATTTTCAATTATTTTCTGTTTACGGTCGAGCGTTGGAGAAATTAGGCTCTTTTGGTTTTTCAGCGTTGGCTTTGTGTGTCGGAAAAAACCAAATGTGCCTAATGTGCGGTTGGCTTTATGCTATAAAAATATGATTTGTAAATAACGTATGCGGTGCACTCACAAGATTAATGTCAAATTTCAGTGATGGTTCAACTCTTGCACTTGCATTGTGAATCCTAAAAGATATTTGCCAACCTTCATTTAATGATACCAACAATGTTGTAGTCGAATTATCTTGGTAAACAATTTCGATTAGTCTTGTTGGTAATTTCAGTTTAGGAATTTTAGCTTTTGGCTTTACAGATTCAAAAGGCAAATTTAAAGTTCCGCTTAAATTGTAAGCTTGAATTTCAACTTTTTTCTTGCCTTTGATTACTTTATAAAAGTCTTGATTTCCAATCAAATATCGCACAAGATTTTCGGCAACTATATTTGGGGTTGCTTTATCAAGTCTCAAAAGTTCTTTTCGAAAAGCGTTTAAAATTGGTACATAGACAACTTCGTGCATATTTTCAATCGAAGTCCATTTGGTTGATTTGTCCTTCGCTTTTAGATTTGCCAACATATCAAATATTGGTTTAATTTCTTCAAAGTAATTTTGTGAACAGGGAACTCCCAACCATTTCTCGCCAAAATCAATATTCAATGATAATCGAGAATGTTTAACGGCTCTGTGATTATTTTTCGCTGAAATTCCAATTTCCCATTTTTGAAGCGAACGAATTATTAAAACATCCCAAACATCGCCTGTTTGGCCGGCTTTGTCGCTGACAATTTCAAGAACCAATATGTCGTTTTTGTCAATTCCATTTGACAACTTTGGCTCAATGTCAATCAAAAAATTTATTGCTGCACTTGCAGTAATTTTAAAAGTGTCTTGTTCGTCCTCAACAAAACTGTCAAAGCAACCTTTTGCATTTTGATAAGGTTCGTTTTGAGTTATTGAAAGTCAATTCCTTTTCGGTTCTCAAAAGTCGGATATACTCGCCAAATGTTGTTTTCATAAGACTTGTCATTTTTTGACAAATCTAAAACATTTTTATTAATATCCAAGTTGTGCGGTGGGTTTTCAGCTTATAGGTAACGGTTTGATTTGAAATTGTTTTAATGATTTATATCAAATGATAATCGAAGTTAGACTTTTAACTATTAAGAATCAAGTTAAACTGTAAAGTGTAACACATTTAAAATGGTTTGTCAGCATTTCTATTTACAAAAAATTCTGTATCAAAAATCAAACAATTTCTAAAGCACCTCAACATCAATTTTAAAAAGCTTTGCTGCGTTTTTCCAAAGAATCAGTTCTTTTTTATCGTCAGTTAGTTCCAATTGGTCCATGAATTTTAAATAAGATTTCATATTTGATATGGGCCAATCTGTGCCATACAATAAATATTTAGGGTCACCAGCGTAGGTAATCATTTCTTCAATTTCTTTTTTCATGTAGCGTTCAAACTTATCTGAAAAATCACCTAGTACCAGCCCTGAAATATCTGCATATACATTTTCATTTTTATACACTACTTCCATACAATCTTTAATCCACGGATTCCCTACATGGCATATCACTATTTTTAAATCAGGATAATCAACTGCTAAATCGTCAATATGAAGTGGATGCGAATACTTCACTTTTCCGGTTGGTGCATAGGTATCACCAGAATGAAACATCACAGGGACATCATGTGCAATAGCCATTTCGTAAACAAGTTTAAGCCTGCTGTCATTTGGGTAAAAAGGTTCATACCCAGGATATAATTTCAAGGCTTTTATGTGTCCTTTTTCTAAGTATTCACTAATTTCTATAATATCCTTATGATTATAATGCAAATAACTAATACCTGAAACTACTCCTAGATTTTTGTGCCCTTTAATGGCTTCTACCACTTGTTTGGTGCTAGGTCTGTGTTCATTGACTTTATATGAGGTTAAAACCAGCGAGTAATCTACATGATTCTCCAACATAGTTTCTGTAAGTTGATTCAGGCAATCTTCAATGGATTTAACCCTGTCTTCATGGTAATTGTTAATGTGTGTATGAACGTCTATAATCATATTATTTTTATTTGGAAGTAACGATTCGGTATGAAATTATTCTAATATTTTATATCTAACGAGAAGCGAAATTAGAATTTTTAAGGTTTAGAATCAAATTTAATTTTAAAGGATGATACATTTTAAAATGCTTTTAAAGCACCACTTAACTAATGAAAAGTCCAGGCTACAAAGCGGCTTTTTTTGTTACCTTGTTCCATGTCAATTACTTTAACCTCCGTTGGATCTGTTTTATTAATGGCTCTTTTAATGGATTTCAAGCTTTCTTTTTTTGAGACCAAAGAAGTAAACCAATGTACTTGCTTTTTGAATGGCACACTTTCTAACACCATTTTTTTTACAAAAGCTTCTTCACCACCTTTGTACCACAATTCATTATTAAGCCCTCCAAAGTTTTGGGTTTCTGATTCCTCTAGTTGAAGGTTTTCAAACTTGCGTTTATTTTTTTGTTCAGCATCAGAGCGATTCTTAAAAAAAGGAGGATTGCAAACGACTACGTCAAATACATCATTGGGTTGAATAATGTGTTCTAAAATATGGTTCTTGAACTTTTGATGTCGCAATTCTGTTTTATTTAAAATGGTATTATTGCTAACGATTTTTTGTGCGTTTTTTAAGGAATCAAGATCTACTTCACTTCCGGTACATTCCCAATTAAAATGACATGTTGCCAGAATTGGGTAGATCAAATTCGCACCCGTACCAATATCAAGCAGGCGAATGCTGGATTTAGTGAAAAAATCTGCTATATGCAATAAATAGTCTAAACGTCCGGGAATTGGAGGACACAGATTGTTTTCAGGAATATCCCATATGATGCCATAATGTACTTTTAATAAGGCAGCGTTTAAAGCTTTAACGGCTTGTTTGTTACCAAATTTTATGGTTTTATTGCCATATTCATTTACAAAAACAAATTTTTTTAAGGTGGCATCGTTTTGAATTAGAGTTTCAAAATCATAATCTCCAGAAAAGGGATTTTTTTTGTGCAAGGCTTAGTTTATTTATGCTATTAATTGGTTACTTGAAAGATAATACAATTTTTCTTGCTTTAAGAAATAACCCTTCATTTTCAGGCGTTAAACCTTCTGTAAATCTTACATTTTTAACTTAAAAAAACATCTCTCCAATAAGAGGGCCGCAGCACTCACCGAAATATTTAATTCCGTATCGTAGTATTTCAATCAGAACCAATTGAGTTACGCTTTTAACTTTGTTGACAAAAATTAAAGCATATGTTGTGTTTAAAATCGTTTAGCTTAGTAGTGTTTTCAGCTTGTTAAATCAAGTAGATTATTTCGATATTTCAAATACTATTTGTGAGTAATTAAGTCTATTCTTTTAAGCTTTATAATAATATTATTTTTAAAGTTTTAAAAACTTATCTCTTGGTTGACTGAATATATTTATATCTTGTTTAGCTGAACCGCCAACCAATGATAAAATTCTTTAAAAAAGCCAGAAAACAGCTTCTAACTGAAAACAAATTTACTAAATATTTAATTTATGCGTTAGGTGAAATTATTCTTGTAATTATTGGGATATTAATTGCGCTTCAAATTAATAATAAAAATGAAGCCAATAAAATTGAAAATGTATTTCGTTCTAATCTATTACAAGTCCATGAAGAACTCAAAATAAATATTGAGAACACAACAAATTCAATATTTGCATATATAGAAAAAGACTCTCTTTTTGGGGCTGCAATGTCTGACACTTTAATTGCAGAAGATTTTAAAACTCCTGATGGGTATTATTTATCAAATATTGGTTTTAAAGTGGAACAAACAACTTTATTTAATAGTAGTTTTGCTAATTTAAATAGGAATATTGAAATTCTCCCAGAAAAATATAACCCAATTTTAAAATTACTAGATAAAGTTTATTTAGAAAAAGCACAAGAAGTGTTTGCATGGAATAAAATCATGATGCAACAAATATCTGAAAATGAATCTAAAATTAAAAATGAACAAAAATGGTTTAGTTTATATCTTAAAAATGATGAAGTTAATGATGAGGCTATTAGTTTTTTCTTACATGACCCTTTTTATAAAAACCAAATCGCTCATTATTATAAGAATTCTAGAAATCACTTTAATAGAATAAAAACTTATAGAGTTGAGGCCATAAAATCCTTTAACTCAATTGCTGATTTATTAATGTTAAAGGATAATAATATTTCAGATTCATTAAATTTTAATATTCGAAGTGAAATTTTAAGATGTTATGTTGGAAAATATTCAAAAAAAGAATGGAATTATACATCAGAAATATCACTTGAGAACAGTAGATTATTTATGTTAATTGACCAAGGAAATGGTGGTAGTTTTAAGTCTGAAATGTTTCCTTTGACTAAGACTGAATTTTTTATTTTGGACGATGATTTAATCATTGATTTAAAGAATGAAAATAATTGTCAAGTCCCTAGTTTAACATGGAATATATTGGGAGCAAAATATCTTTTTAAGAGAGTCGAATAAGATAAAGAACCGTTAACTATTTTTTTTCAACTTGCTAAAAACATCCCAAATAACAACCCCAGCACTTACTGAAATATTTAGAGAATGTTTGGTGCCGTATTGAGGTATTTCAATCACAACATCACTGGCACTCACAACTTCTTGTGACACACCTTTAACTTCATTGCCAAATACTAAAGCGTATATGGTGTTTTTTTCGGGAGTAAAATCATTTAGCATCGTAGCATTTTCAGCCTGTTCAATGGCGCATATTTTTACGTTTTCAGCTTTTAAAGTTTCAACTAAATCCATGGTATGCTCAACATATTCCCAAGCAACCGTATCAGTACTGCCAAGGGCTGTTTTATGAATGTCCTTATTTGGTGGGGTTGCCGTAATTCCGCAGAGATAAATTTTTTCAATTAAAAAAGCGTCACAGGTTCTAAACACAGAGCCAATATTGTTAAGACTTCTTATATTATCCAAAATAACAATAAGCGGTGTTTTTTTAACCGATTTAAAATCATCGATACTCAATCGGTCCAACTCATTATTTTTTAATTTTCTCATACTGCAAATATTCAAAAAAAAACTTCCTTTTTTCAAGGAAGTTTTTAAATATATTATAAAATCAGGAATTAATTAGGCTCAACGGTTTCGTCTGTTGGCTCTGCTACTGCTGTTTCAACAGGTTTAACGGTTCCTTTTATATGAAGCACTTTTGTAGGTTCATTTATCGCATTTGAAACTAAGGTTACGCTTTTTGAAAATGCTCCTGTTCTGTTAGTATCATATTTAACTTTAATTACAGAAGATGCTCCGGGTGCAATAGGTTCTTTTGGCCATGTTGGGACCGTACATCCACAAGATCCTTTAGCATTTGAAATTACTAGAGGTGCATTACCAGTATTGGTAAATTTAAACTCCCTATTTCCGTCTGCATTGTTTTCAATGGTTCCGTAATCAATTGTTTCTGTTTCAAACGTAATTATTGCGCCATCTTTTGCATCTGCTGCAACTTGAGGTGTAACAACCTTAGTACTAATTTGCGCAATTCCTGCAGAGATCATCCCAAACATAGCAAAACCGCATAATAAAATAACTTTTTTCATGGTTAAATAACTTTTTTATGATTTGTTATAACAAAGTTAAAGGAAATTATTTTTTAACACAGTTTTATAACCTCTTTTTATTTAACTAAATTCGCAAGGAAACATAATGCTAATTAAAAGTTCGTTTTTTTTGACTGCAAAAACCAAACCTAGGAAGGAAACCCCGTTAATGAAACAGTACAATGCTATTAAAGCAAAGTACCCAGATGCCTTGTTGTTGTTTCGCGTGGGGGATTTTTATGAAACTTTTGGTGAAGATGCCATTAAAACCGCTGGTATTTTAGGAATTATTTTAACTAAAAGAGGCGCAGGCAGCGAAAGTGAAATTGAGTTGGCAGGTTTTCCGCATCATTCCTTAAACACCTATTTGCCTAAACTGGTAAAGGCTGGGGCACGTGTTGCTATTTGTGACCAATTGGAAGATCCAAAACTCACCAAGAATATTGTGAAACGCGGCGTTACTGAGCTGGTAACCCCTGGTGTTGCTTTTAATGATGAGGTTTTAGTATCTAAATCTAATAATTTTCTATGTTCGGTTTATTTTGATAAGGCCCATATTGGCATTTCGTTTTTAGATATTTCAACAGGTGAGTTTTTAACCTCACAAGGGAATGCAGAATATATTGATAAGTTATTGCAAAATTTCAGTCCTAGTGAGGTTTTAATTTCAAAGCAAAAACGAACCACATTTACTGAAACTTTTGGTAAAAACTTCCATACGTTTTATATGGAAGATTGGGTCTATCAAACGGATTATGCCTATGAAACTTTGATAAAACATTTCAACACAAAATCATTAAAAGGGTTTGGTATTGAAGATTTATATGAGGGTATTATTGCCTCAGGGTCTATTTTGCATTATTTATCTGAAACACAGCATAACAAAATTCAACATATTAGTTCCATATCAAGAATTGCTGAAGATGAATATGTTTGGATGGATAAGTTTACTATTAGGAATTTAGAACTTTACAATTCTAACAATACAAATGCCGTAACACTTTTGAATGTTATTGATAAAACCATTTCGCCAATGGGCGGACGATTATTAAAAAGATGGTTGTCATTGCCGTTAAAAAATTTAGAAAAAATAAAGCAACGTCATGAAGTTGTTGATTTTTTATCAAAAGAAAAAACCACGCTTCAAAAAATTCAGAATCACATCAAGCATATTGGCGATTTGGAGCGTTTAATTTCTAAAGTTGCCACAGCAAAGGTGAATCCACGAGAGGTTATTCAACTTAAAAACTCATTGGAAGCCATTGTTCCAATCAAAGCAATAGCTTCTAACTGCAAGAATGAATCCTTAAAAATTATTGGGGATACCCTTCAAAGTTGTGAGGTTCTTCGTGAGAAAATAAAAGAAACCCTAAATGAAGACGCACCCGTTAATGTTTTAAAAGGGCATACTATTGCTTCAGGATTTTCTTCGGAATTAGATGAATTGAGAGGTTTAGCGAAATCTGGTAAACATTATTTAGATAAAATGCTTGAGCGTGAAAGTCAGCGCACCGGAATCACCTCTTTAAAAATTGATTCCAATAATGTATATGGTTATTATATTGAAGTTAGAAATACCCATAAAGACAAAGTGCCATTGGAATGGATACGAAAACAAACCCTGGTAAATGCTGAACGCTACATAACGGAAGAACTTAAGGAATACGAGGCAAAAATATTAGGTGCAGAAGATAGAATTCTAGCCATTGAACAACAATTGTTTTCAGAGTTGGTTAGCTGGTTGAATCAATATATAAAACCAGTGCAACAAAATGCATTTTTGGTAGGGCAATTGGATTGTTTATGTGGCTTTGCCCAATTAGCTAAGGACAATCATTATGTCTATCCGGACCTCGATGATTCGTTTGCTTTGGATATTTCAGAAGGACGCCATCCGGTAATTGAAAAGCAATTGCCAATTGGGGAACCTTATATTTCCAATAATGTTTTTTTAGATAGCGAAACGCAGCAAATCATCATGATTACGGGACCAAATATGTCGGGTAAATCGGCTATTTTACGTCAAACCGCATTGATTGTTTTGTTAGCTCAAATAGGAAGTTTTGTACCTGCAAAAGCCGCCAAAATTGGATTGGTTGATAAAATATTTACCAGAGTAGGCGCCAGTGATAATATCTCCATGGGAGAATCAACTTTTATGGTGGAAATGAATGAAACCGCTTCCATTTTAAATAATATTTCAGATAGAAGTTTAGTGTTGTTAGATGAAATTGGCCGTGGTACCAGTACCTATGATGGTATTTCAATAGCTTGGGCTATTAGTGAGTATTTACATGAACATCCAGCAAAACCAAAAACCTTATTTGCCACACATTATCATGAACTTAATGAAATGACCGAAACCTTTAATCGCATTAAAAACTTTAATGTATCCGTGAAGGAACTTAAAGATAATGTGCTTTTTTTAAGGAAATTGGTTGCTGGCGGGAGTGCCCATAGTTTTGGAATTCATGTGGCTAAAATGGCAGGGATGCCACAACAAGTATTGCATAGGGCCAATCAGATTTTAAAGAAATTAGAGAAGTCGCATTCCAGCGAGGAATTAACGGATAAGGTAAAATCACTAAAAGATGAAATGCAATTAAGTTTCTTTAATTTGGATGATCCCCTTCTTGAAAACATAAAAGAAGAGATTTTACATATTGATATTGATACACTTACACCTGTAGAAGCGCTTATGAAACTTAATGAAATCAAGCGCATGCTGGTTAAGAAAAAGGGGGCTTAAAATAAATTATATTTAATTTATAAAAAAGGCTTTGGTTTTAGTATAAAAATTTTAAATTTGCATCCGCAATAGCAATATTGTAAGTTCATAAAAAACTGCGAAAGTAGCTCAGGGGTAGAGCATCACCTTGCCAAGGTGGAGGTCGCGGGTTCAAATCCCGTCTTTCGCTCTGAAACTTTTTTTTAAAATATACCAATGCTGAAGTGGTGGAATTGGTAGACACGTTGGACTTAAAATCCAATGTCCATTAGGACGTACGGGTTCAAGTCCCGTCTTCAGTACTAAAACCCTTGTTAATCGATTGATTTTCAAGGGTTTTTTGATTTTAAACTTCGACATATTCCCGACATTTTTTTTTGTTACTTTATTTGTAACTATTCAGCCTTTAATATAGCAATAGTTTTAAAAGCGTCCAATATGTTTTGCCCGTTTTTAATGCAGGTGTCTGTTACCGAACGGATAACCGCATAGATTTGGGCGCCATTTTCAGTTTTGA
>Ga0207906_1000252_pt1 | contig 26968 bp, 20 predicted proteins | sample LinPmetageLP37_FD_184050 | JGI IMG/M metagenome (GOLD analysis project Ga0207906, IMG submission 184050) | Marine viral communities from the Pacific Ocean - LP-37 (SPAdes) | ecosystem: Environmental > Aquatic > Marine > Oceanic | place: Pacific Ocean | collected 2010-06-16 | reverse complement strand
TCAGTTTGTGAGAATAGAAAGTCAGGGCTTTATCTACGGAGCAGTATTAAATACTAGACGCGAAGGCAAGCTCACTGACTTCGATGTGATAAATGATAGCTAATCATTTATCAATGAGAGATACAAGGCGCGAAGCTTGCTGGCGCGAAAAGCGAAGCTTTTAAATTTTTACCTTATTTAAAATATATGCGCTTTTAAAGGCTTTTTTAACCTCTGAGAATATTCACGATTAAGATTAGGGAATTGCTTATACATCATCGCTTTTAATTGCTTTTCAGATAGCTTGTTACAGAGAAATTCTTGCTCAGCAAGCATTATATTCTTAAGTAACGCCTGCCCTGCTCGCGTATCCATTAAAAAGTAAATTGCAGCCCAGCTGCTTGCATACAGCTTACTGGTATCACCTTTTTTCCACGAGTCATCCAAACCCACTAACGAATCAATCGAAAATACACTTTTAGTAATATTGTTATTTTTCGTCCATGAACTATTCGGCTCAACAATAGCTGTTTGCATATTATTTTTAGTAAGCTCAAAGTATTCAGCAAACCCCTCATTAAACCACCTAGAGGTATAGCCTAAAACTGCTTTATTAATGGCGTGCACTGCCTCATGTACCGCAGTTCGCATTGCACTGGGTGCATTATCATAATGAATAAAAGCAGAATTACTCGCGTGAAAATACATACCCGCAGTGTTTGTAGGGTCACCACCGCGTTGCTTTATTGCGGCCTCATAAGCTAGGCGCGTAGGCAATACCGTTAAATTAAGATTTACCTTTTTAAGTGCATGCACGCCAATAATCTGCCCGTATACTTTAAATACAGTATTAAGTTTTATACGTAACTCTTGGTTAAATGACGAAGGTAAATTAGGCGTATTTAAAGTGAGGTCAAAGTAATCTAACGGTTCAATAAAACCAGTATCGTAAGTTGCTACTGCAAAATCCGGTTTTTTATCACTAAAATGCGGCACACCGTCACTGTCTGTCCACGTAAATATATCGCCATTACGTTTATATTTAACCTTACCCAACGATACATCCACGCAGCGCGTATTGTTAGCTTGCGATAAATGATTATCGGCAGATACTGATACATTTTGTAAAGTTGTCGTGCTTACATTTTTGAGTTGTTTATTCGCTAACGGTTCAGTAGTTACCTGCGACGATAAACTATTATAAATTCGTTTAACCTCGCCTATAGGATCATGATAATTAAATACCCGCCCAGTAAAATGATTAGCAATGAGCGCCGATGCAATTAGCAGCACAAAAAATACAAACACCACGCGTAATTTTGTTTTAAACATCTTTATGGGCGCTCTTGCCACTGTGCTTCAAACAACTCTTTTTGCTTACCCCGATACTCGCTACACCATACAAAGTCGGCCGACTCCATACCTTTCTTACGGCAACGTTTAGGCAATTTATAAAATTTTGACCAAGCATCAAGCTTAGCGGCATCTTTATAGCTATCGCTGTGCAAAGACATGTTTGATACTTTTTGATTGAGTAACCAATTGCTATTAAGCGTACGAGTTGGGGTAGAAGAAGTAGCCTGATAAGCGCTACCACTCTTTTTAGGCTTACTGCAGTGATTAGCAAGTAAGGTAAATAGCGCTTTATCGCGCGCAGTTAAACGCTCACCTTCTTTATTACTATAGCCACTTCTAAATTGAGAGCGAATAGCTTCGCGCTGCTTTTTAATGCTATCGCATTGGGCTTGTGTGTAAGCCTCCCCAGCTTGAGGAAAAGTTGTAAATACGCTAATAAATACCAGTAAAATCCATTTAATCATTATTCATTCCCTGAATTAAAACTTTAAAATAGTGTACCTATAAATGTGAAAAAACACATCAACATTACTAATCCAAAAAGCAAACTTAAAGCTATGGGTGGGAGTTCACCTTGTGTCTTGGTTTTTAAAAAGCACCCGCGAGATATAAAACCTCACCTACAATAATTAAACCACCGCACTCAACAAAAGCGTAGGTGCGATTTTACATCGCGCTTTCTCTTTAGTAACTAGCTCATTACTCCAATCAACGCTACAAAGCTCACCTAAACACCTGTAAGCGCTCAGCTTGCTCGCGCGAAAAGCGAAGCTTTTAAAATAATTTACAAATATCGCGTTGGCGATGGCAACCAAAGAAAGACAAGCGCCGGTCTCTCTTTGGAATCACACGGCGCCCCTCAATTTCACTTATCCTTAAACAAATAATTAATATGAACGTAAACGCGATGAAAGCACATCCATGTGCAAGCATCGCTTTCCTCGAATCCATGCGAGGTAATTACTCATTAATTATGTGTTTGCAGGTGAAGTTGAAGGGGATAATTTCTTAGCATCATCATTTGATTACTCTCTTGGCTAATACTTAACTCACACGTTTGTACTTAATTACTAGTAACTTAGTCGATTAATACTTGTAGCTGTACCGCATTTAAGTAAACTAACCACTCGCAAACAGGGAGTGGTTTTAATGCAGCAAATTGGTATTTACGAGCAGTTAATTACGCAAGTAATTGAGCAAAACTTAAATCGTGATCAATTTTATGTGGGCGAGCGCCAGCTTGAAACGGCCGAAGCCGCAACATGGCTTTCACGCTTTTTAAGTAAACTTGTAACGCATGCAATCGATGCCATTCCTAACTCGAATGAGCGCCTACAAGAACAAATTAGCCTAGCTAACAGCCTTGTACTTTGGCTTAAAGATCATATTCGCGATGACGAGCTAATTAACGAAAATCTTATCGACAGCCAAGGCCGAATACTTACCGCGCTGTTTAATACCCAAAACCCTATTGCGGCCAACCTTAAAGATTACTCAAGCGATATATTCCCACTCACAGGCCTTACGCAAAGTGAGTTATTTAGCGGTGCTAATGCAGGTATATCACTCGAAACCGAGCTAAAGCGCGAGATTAAATCGTCCGACACTATTTACTGGCTAGTCTCATTTATAAAATGGACGGGGCTGCGCATTTTTAAAAATGAACTTGAAGCGTTTACTAAAAGCGGTAATAAACTCAAAGTAATTACTACTTCGTACATGGGCGCAACGGATGCTAAAGCCGTTGAGTTTTTAGCAAACCTACCAAATACCGAAGTAAAGCTAAGTTATAATAATCAGCAAGAACGTCTACACGCTAAATCATACTTATTTATGCGCAATACGGGTTTTCATACAGGCTATATTGGCTCGTCTAACTTATCGCATTCGGCGCTTACCAGCGGCCTTGAGTGGAACTTAAAAATTACCGCACAAGAAATCCCGCACATAATAGCTAAAACCAAAAGTACGTTTGAAACCTACTGGGAATCAAAAGACTTCGAGCTATTTACAGGCAAAGCTGAGTGTAAAGAAAAGCTCATTAATTCACTTAACGAGCAACGCGGTGTTGGCCAAGCAAGCAGCCAGTTTTATTTTGATATAACACCAAAAACGCATCAGCTCGCTATTTTAGAAAAACTAAGTGCTGAACGCAGCGTACATAATCGTTTTAAAAACTTAGTAGTTGCCGCAACCGGCACAGGTAAAACCATAATATCGGCGTTCGACTTTAAAACTGTTTACGATAAAAACCCAAACGCACACTTTTTGTTTATAGCCCACCGCGAAGAAATACTAAAACAAGCGCAAAGCGCTTACCGTGGCGTGCTTCAAAATAACGACTTTGGTGAGCTGTGGGTAGGTAACTACAAACCACAACGCTACAACCAATTATTTGCATCAATCCAAACGCTGAACAGCCAAATTGAATCGCTCAATTTAACTCACGATTACTACGACTACATAGTGATAGACGAAGTACATCACGTAAGCGCTGCAAGTTATCGCGCTATTTTAAACCACTTTACGCCCACAATATTACTTGGCTTAACCGCTACACCAGAGCGACAAGATGGTGCAAATATACTTGATGATTTTTGCGGAGTAATAGCCGCTGAAATTCGCTTACCAGAGGCAATAAATCAACGCCATTTATGCCCGTTTCAATACTTTGGATTAGATGACGACACCGACCTAAGCCAAATAACGTGGCGAGGCGGCCGTTACGATATAAGCGAGTTAAGTAACCTTTATACAGGGGAGAACAGCCGCGCTAACAAAATTATATCGAGCCTTGCTGATATCGTAACCAATGTTCACGCTATTAAAGCACTCGCGTTTTGTGTAAGCCAAAAACACGCAGAATTTATGGCTAAAAAGTTTAATCTAGCAGGCATAAACGCCGATGTGCTCACCAGCAAAAACACCAATGAGCGCGCGGCTAAACAGCAAGCTCTACGCCAAAGCGAAATACAAATACTTTGCGTAGTTGATATTTTCAACGAAGGTGTCGATATCCCAGAGGTCGATACCCTGTTATTTTTACGCCCAACTGAAAGCCTAACGCTGTTTTTACAGCAACTAGGCCGTGGTTTGCGCCTGCCCGACAACAGCCAAAAGCAATGCTGTACCGTGCTCGACTTTGTAGGTAATGCTCGCCCAGAATACGACTTTGCTAGCAAGTTTCGCGCACTCATTGGTAAAAGCAATCAACCGATAAAAACCGAGATTGAAAACAACTTCCCGCATTTACCGCTGGGTTGCCGTATAGAGCTACAAAAACGCACGCAACAAACAATTCTAAAAAATATTCAGCAAGCTATAAACTCTAAACGCCGTTTACAGCAGCTGATAAATAGCTATTCGCAACACACTAATGACGCGCTAACGCTAAGCAATTTTTTACATATAAACCCGCAAGTTACGCTTGAAGATATATACAAACCAAAAGATAAAAAACTCGGCGGCTGGAACTGGCTTAAAGGCGATGAAATACCAGTAGAACAAGCCGATATTTACGCTGCGTATTACCGCGCTATAAACACTCAATTACTCGGCTGCGACTCACTTAGTTACTTATGCTTTTTACGTGATTTATGTAATAACAACTTTAGCTTTATGCCAACACCACAAAACCAACAGTACGCGCTTATAGCGCATTACAACTTTTGGGATAGCACTGGCACAAGTTTAGGGTTTAAAACCCTTGAACAAAGCTTACAAGCACTTAAAAACAAAGAGCTACAGCACGAACTTGCTCAAGTAATTACGCTATTAATAAACCGCATTCACCAGCAAGAAAGTGATTTAGTGTGTTTACCTAATCATGTAATAAAATTACACAGCCGCTACACTCGCCAGCAAATACTCGCCGCATTTGGGGCGCACTCGTTTGATAAAAAATCGACCGCCCGCGAAGGTGTTTTAGAATTTAAAAACCAAAATCTAGAGCTGTTATTTGTAACACTTAATAAGTGCGAAAAAACATATTCACCAACCACGCTGTATAACGACTACGCAATCAGCCCCACCCTATTCCACTGGCAAACGCAAAACAGCGCCCGCCCAGAACACGGTCGCGGCCTTAGTTATATTCAACACCAAAAAACAGGCAAAACCATCCTATTATTTGTGCGCGAACAAGGTAAAGACGAAAACAGCCGAACTATGGGGTTTGTAAACTACGGCGAGGTTAAATACCAAAGCCACAACAGCAGCCAGCCGATGAATATTACGTGGGAGTTAACCAACCAAATGCCAAGTGAAATGTGGCATGAGGCTGGGAAGTTAGCGGTTGGGTGATGAGCTAAAACTTTGATTAAATCAAATTTTAAATATTTTTTAAGGAATAACAAATGAAAAGTTTACGTGGCCTTGCTCTTGCCGCCTTTGTAATAATGATATCTGTATTATGTAGTATAATTGCTCAATTCGGCTTCTCACCAGATTCACCGATTGAGCAATGGGGAGCTTTTGGAGATTTCATTGGAGGAACATTAAATCCCATTTTTGCCTTTCTATCATTTATTTGTTTATTAATGACAATTGTTTTACAAAATACAGAACTAAAAGAAACAAGAAAAGAGTTTACCCGCGTAGCAAATGCTAATGAGCAGCAACTTGCACTTATTTCCAACCAACAACAAAAAGATGATACTTATAAAGTAATTCAAAAAGTTACTGAGCGTCTTAACAAAAACTACAATGAAAATAGATTCAAAGAAAAAACTCTTTCTTTACATAAAATCATCTTGGATGGTGCAGATTATAATAAAAATCTCGATTTAAAATTTCTATATGAAGCATGCAATGACACTAGTAGTGACGATTATAAAATCATTAAATATATTGAAAAAGATCTTATCCTGTTAAGAGGACTTCTTGAAGGTTACGAAAAGTTAACTCAGCTAGATATAAGCAAAATCAATCCATTGGTTAACTTTTATAAAAATGAATATAAAGAGCTAGTAATCACTTTAAGTAACTTCAATCTAATTGAACATGATTTGTTAAACAGTTATCAATTTAAAGCGTAACCAAGTTAACTAGGTTACGCTAAATGTACTTATCCAATTTAATTAATTAAATATCATCAAAAAAGAATATATCATCCACAACTCGGACAGAGCCGTCACGAATAAAAGAGGATAAAGTTTTCAACCTTCGCAAATGTGCCATAATTATTTTTGAACGAACAAAATCATTATCAAAACCACCATCCAACCAATCTATTCCGTCATTTAATAGTAATGCAGATAATTCTTTATATAATCGCTTGCAATCATTATCAGAATAAAAAGCAAGAGCGGCATCTTTTGTTAACTTCTGATTTAACCCTAAATCACTAATTCTGTAATATAACTCAGAATATACTTCAGATATAGTGGACTCATTTTGTAAATACTTTTTGATAGCATGTAATGTCAAATCACTATTAGCTGTCTCGCACTTTACTTTCATATATCCCGGCGATGCATAATATATGGCTTCTAATTTACATCCTTTATCCCTTGGAACGTAGCTTGCTAAGGTATTATAAAAATGAACTGAGCTAAAACCACCTAACCAGGGCAATGTAGTGCTATTAATACTTTTATTATTTGATACATATATAAAATCAAAAACTTGCTTAAACTTTTTGAAAAGCTCTTTAAGCAAATCAATATTCCATTCATCTTCAAAAACCATTGAGGTTATATTTGTATCACCTATATATTCAGATATATCTAAAAAGGAGTCATCAGATGGGATATAGCTTTTTGGTATCTCGTCATTTCCTACCATATAAGTTTCTAAAGTAACTTCATCTTCATCAACGATGAAAAGAAAGGAGTCGGGTTGATTAACTATTACTTCTTTTATCGACTTTTCGCCTAGAACCAAACGCAAACGGTCTTGTTCTTGTATTTTAAAATAAAGCCACCGATTATGGTTTTCATTACAATCGCACCAATATTTCAAATAAACAGTATTATTTCTGCTTCTATACTCTGATAATAAGGGGCCTTCAAAGTATATTAAATCTTTACTCCATTCTAATTCACTTAAAGGAAACTTTGTTACTTTAAATCTATCTAAGTTTTCCATGATGACTACCTTTCACTCATTTTTTTTGTAATCTTAAATTTTGAATCTAACTGTGTATTTTTAGACTCATAAAAGTCAAAATGAGTATTTCTTCCTGGAGGCGTTTGTAAGCCATCATTAGCTGAAAGTTTACCAAAGGCTAAGTACCCGCCTATAGTTTTGTGTATGTTATTAATCTTTTTTTCTAAAGCTTTATAATGTCTAATTGCTTCTTGCTCATTTGTAAAAAAAGACAACGCAAGTAGAGAACAGTTTTGACTACCAGAGTTTTTATTTTTCACTCTACTAGGTGATATTTTCCCTGGAGGCATAAAGCTCTTACAACATAGAGGGTCATGTACAATACGGTAAGCTTCTGTAGACTTACTTTGTGCATTTTGCGGCGGGCAAGATGGGATTTCATCTAAATCCTTCTGATACTTCATTTTTCATCCTTGACTAGTTTATTATTTACTATTCGCTACATATTAACATCAATTTAGTTTATTAATGTCTAAATATTCTTTGCTATTAACTCAGCTTTCAACAAACCACCTTTGGTCAGTAACTTAGGCGCGAAACTTGGGTTACGCTTTGACTTATAAGCATCAAGTATTAATTTAAGGCCGTGCGCCTCGAGTAGTGAAATATTGACCTCGGTATCCATTTCGGCTGATTCGATAAAGTCATCTGAAAAGCTAGGGGCAATTATTAATACCTGTGCTACGCGTTTACCTTGGTTTTCAGCGCGGGTTACATAGGCTTTTACTTGGCGAGACGTTGTTGAGTATTTTGCAAAATCTCCATTTTTACAAGTTTTTGCTTCACCAATAATTATGTCGTTATCACTGAGTGAAATTACTATATCGGCTTTATCTTTAGCGGTGTTTAAAACTTTTCGTAAATCTTCATCGATATTGAGCTCTAGTAGTTCAAAAATGGCTTTTGTAACTTCTTCAAACTTAACGCCAATGTCGGCTTCTGTTACATCTGCGCCAGCTTCTCTTAATGCGTTAATATCACGACGCGCTAATGCGTCATAGTTCTCTATTAGCTTATCTGTCGCGTTTGCAAAGCTTTCTAAAATAGCAAAACGTGCATTGCCACGCTTAGAAAGCCCCATGCTGTCGCGAACTTCTCTTACTTCATCATTTGATAGTAAATATAAAATATCGTGTGGCGTAATGCTTAACGCACGTAGTTTTTCGGTATCAATAACTTCGTTCGCTTCAAGTTCAAACGCTTCTTTTAACACTGCTTGCATAGTTGGAAAGTGTTCTTCTAGTGTTTTTAAAAGCTGTTTGAAGCCGCTTGCGCTTAGCGAATCAAACTCTTTTTCTGTAGCGCCTGATAATGATGACAGTATCAGACCAATGCGCTCATCTAAAGTAGTGCCTAGTTTTTCTGTATCAATTTCTAAATCTTGTATCAGCTGCTTTAACCTGTCTTTACGTTGATTTTGGTTATCTTCAACGTTATGAATATCGTCGGATAATAATTTGGCTGCGCTAATTCCTGAATGTATAATTGTTTGAATTTTATCAGTTCGGCTTACGCCTCTAATTTTACGACCATGGGCTTTTAAGGCATTGGAAAGTTCGGCATCTGTTAGCGTTCTAAGTATTCTTAGCACGTATTTATCAGCTAAATCTTTTCCTTGGATCTCATTCAATAGCGTAACTATTTCATCAGGAATAAATACTTCTTGTCTCTTTTTGCTGATAAATAATAACCCCATATCTCTGAGGCTATTTAAGGCATCAAGTACTCCATTTTTAGGAATAACATCAACTAAATGCTCTACAGCAGCGCATTCATCAGTAGTTAAATTAAGTTCATTAGCCAGAACGTTGAGAACACTGCGCTCATCATCTGTAACTTTAGCTTCTCGATTATTTTTTTCATCATTAAAGTATGCTTCTTTCATACAAGCATGGTAAATTTTTAAGGCTCGGTTTCGCTCTAAAACACTTTCGGCTGCGCCTTGCTGGATACACTCTTTGAGCTCTTTTGATAGCTTAGATAACTCAACCCATTCTTTTTCATAAAGTGACTCTATCCAACTAATTCTTGCTACTCCATTCCCGTCTCGACTTAAAATATTCACCAATAAGTTAAGCTGAGCGCTACTCATTAATATTTGTTCTTGGACAGATATTTTGAAGAAGTCACGAACAGTATTGAACAGTTGAGTAATTTCACTACCTGAGGCATTTTTAATTTGACCGTCGATATTATCGATTGCTTTCGCTAGTTTTTTATTGTTTTTAGCGGCATCAGAACAAAGACGATCGAGGCATGAAATGAATTTTGATTTTTCTACTTGGTTAACAACTGATAAAACTTGGTTGAGTTTCATTTTATAGAGTCCTTTCTAATTATGTTTCAAATAAGGTAACAGTAAATTACTACTAGGGCAATAATCGTTCAGTTAGTGTTAATTTTTGACACCCAACAAAAATAGAAAACCTACATTTATAAACACCAATCTACCAACACACTCCAATTCCCCGTGTTCACACCTGAAACTTAGTTAATGATGAGTAATTTACAGCATGGATGCTGTACAAAGCGTAGCTTGGCCATGGATGGCCTATCTACGCTGGTTACGTTCACATCATTAACGTAAGTTGAAGATAAAGTGTGATCCTCGGGTGCGCCGTGGGATTCCAAAGGGCGGTCGGCGGCAGCCGCCCTTTGGTTGCCATCGCCAACGCGATAAAACCTCGAATAGAGGTTTTTAATCCCTTGAATCCGAAGTAAAAAACAACTTATGAGCGCGATATAAAATCGCACCTACATATTAATTACACCGAAGTTTAAAAGCTTTGCTTTTCGCGCGAGCAAGCTTTGCGCCTACAACCCAAAAGCGCGAGATAAACTCACGCCTGCATTTATAAACACCAATCGACCAGCACACGCCAATTCCCCGTGATCACACCTGAAACTTAGTTAATGATGAGTAATTTACAGCATGGATGCTGTACAAAGCATAGCTTGGCCATGGATGGCCTATCTATGCTGGTTACGTTCACATCATTAACGTAAGTTGAAGATAAAGTGTGATCCTCGGGTGCGCCGTGGGATTCCAAAGGGCGGTCGGCGACAGCCGCCCATTGGTTGCCATCGCCAACGCGATATAACCTCGAATAGAGGTTTTAAAATACATAAATTCATACACCAATTTATGAGCGAGATACAAAATCGCACCTACACATTAATTACACCGAAATTTAAAAGCTTCGCTTTTCGCGCGAGCAAGCTCCGCGCCTACAACCCAAAAGCGCGAGATAAACTCACGCCTACAGCGCGAACTACAAATTCTGTATTACACGTCATACCTTGGCTTTTCTTCCGCCACTAAATCCAGCCCTGTACTTAGTTGCTGATATTTAAAACTAGCCGCCTCTTCAAAATAACCTTTCTTTACCCATAACTTTGCACTGTTAGCCTGTGCAACCTGATACGCCCAATCACTAACCGAAAGCGACTTATCTGAATCACAATTAAAGTAATCACTAAGTTCAGTTGTTAAATGCTGGCTATTAATCACTAAATTTTGTTCTTGCCAGCGTTCGCGGTGAAGTTGCGCAGCTAAAAAGTCACTTTTACTGTTATTACAGGTGCTATGTGCTGCCACAAAGTTATGACCTAAATCATTTGCGTAGCGAGCAAACGGTATAAAGTGATCAACCTCGGTTTTACTGTTCAATGGTTTTTCGCAATAAAAACAATTACCGTGCTGAAGCTCTATCAACACAGGCTTTGCCTTACTCAACGCATTGCGATCAAAGCCGAATAAAAAATCATGTAGTTGGCTTTGTGGGCCAATTAAGGCTTGGTTATGCTTAATACTTTGAATTTTTTGCAGCCATGCATTTTTTGCTAAATAAACAACTAGGTCGTAAAAACGCCTAAAGCAGCCTGCAATACCTTCATTTAAGGTAATGTATGATTGGCCTTTAATATGGGGATACAAGAAACACTCTTCTTTGCCATTTAATTTTTGTAATAGCCAAAGCGGGCCGTCTTTAATGGTTTGTAATGTTGAGCTGCGTATATTTTTCCAACCGTCGCTCTTTTTTAATTGGCTAATTGAATTAATATTATTTAATTTTGCATCATGAAGCGTAGTTATAATTTTGGCTTGTTTATTAGAGTTGGTATTTTGTAAAAGTAGTTGCTCTCTATTATTACCAATTGCACCAAATGGCGATGCTTGGTGCCAATATAAAGTAATAAATTTGTCGACTAATTCATCAAATTTTATTTGTAACTGTGCTTGCGGATCGGCGTGATGTTTTTCGATACTAATATCAGCCAGTGCATGTAAAAGCGCAAACTTATAAGTAGCGCTAAAATCACCTTCAACTAATAAGCGCTGAATATAAGCAATAAAGTCGAGTTGTTGCTGCATTGCTCCAATCATAAAACGTGCACTACTTTTATAAGCGCATTTAGCCATACTTCGCTTTCGCGCTCTGGTCGCTTGTCAACACTTTGCCATTGTTTAATAGCTTTTAACTGCGTATTGCTAAGTAAATGCGTTAAAGAATTTTCGGTTAAATCGGTAAATTCACGACCATTATGCACACGCTCTATATCGCCATATTTAAACGATACATACAAAACGCCATTCTGTTTAAGCGCACGTTGTAGGTTTAAAAACACCTGCGGTAACTCAGCCTTTGGAACGTGTAATAAACTAGCGCAGCACCAAATCCCGTCGTATTGATTTACACAATTTAGCTCTTGGAATGTTTTAACCGCTACAGGTTGTTGTAAGTAACTGCTTGCCAACTCTGCCAGCTCTTGGCTTGCATCAAACGCACTTACAGTAAAACCCTGCGCTTTAAAAAATGCGGCATCGCGCGCACTGCCACAACCGGCATCTAAAATACTCCCATGTTGTGCAACGTGCGGTAAAAACTCAGCATAAAGCGCCGACATATCAACGTTAAGTGTTGAGTCGCTAAAGGCTTTGGCATTTTGGTTGTAATAAGTAAGTGTGGTGTTTGACACGAGACTCACCGCTCCTTGGCTAATCGTTTAACAGCTAAGACACTGTTAATACTGCATTCATTATTTGTTTAATCTACAGGAACAAGCGCATTAAATATAGGCTTAATAAGTAGAAATTTTTAAATTAATACGCCATTGTTATTAAGCACTGATGTTAAGTGATACATACGCAGTATAAAATTTAAAATGCAATACAAATGCCCTTCTATAAACACCGGCATACTAGGCGTTCTCATAATTACGGATGGTTTTTACATCTTTACACAAACCCGCGCCGCTAAAATACAAAAGCTGGTTTATACTGTTGTAATAATAAGCAAAAATAATAACTATGAGGCGCAATGAATAAATTAATTACCGTATTTTTATGTTTGCTGTTTACGGCTCCGTTTAATGTGTTTGCTTGTGAGAGAACCTTTAGCGTGGCATCGCACGATGCTTTTTGGCCGCCTTATGTAATGGGTATTAACGGTAAGCTGCAAGGCTCGGAGGTTGATGCACTCAACATTATATTTGCTGACTCCCCTTTTTGTTTTGAAGTTAAGTTACTGCCAAATTCTAAGCGGGCTTTTATTGAGCTTAAATCCGGCCGTATTGATTTGGAGTGGGCTGCAAGTTATACAGATGAACGCGCTAAATATGTGCACTTTAGTGATAACTACCGAACTGAGGTTATGCGCTTATACGAAAACAAAAATAATCAGCATAGTGTTAAAAACCTCGAAGACATTTTTAAACAAGGCTTAATTGTTGGCGCTAACTTTGGAAGCTATTACGGCGAAGAGTTTGAGCAATATAAAACTAAATATAAAAAGCAGATTGAATATACCAGTGCAACCAGTAAACGCTTTGAAATGCTTAATAAACAACGTATTGATTTTGCTATTGAAGAGGAGTTAGTGGGTGCTTATTTTGGCAAAAAAGGTTCAAATATCAAATTAGTAACCAATATTGAGTATGTAAATAAAGACGATATTTATTTAATGTTTAGCAAAAAAACGGTGTCAGTTACTGAGCTTGCAGTAATTAATGAGCATATAAACAAAAACAAAACAGCACTTAATGCACTGTTTGAATACTAGGAGTGTAATGAAAACTTTATTTTTAACATTTACTACACTGCTATTTACTCACTTTAATGCCCTTGCGTGTTCAAAAACATTGGTAATGGGCACTAACGAAACTAATTGGCCGCCTTACCTTGTAAAACAAGGTGATACATTTTTAGGCACAGAAGTGGATGCTGTAAACGCTATTTTTAAAGATTCAAAATTTTGTATTAAATGGACTTATTTTCCGAGTTTTTCGCGTGTTCAAGCTGAGCTTGAAAATGGTCGAGTAGATATAACCTACGCGGCAAGCTATACAGAGCAACGTGCTCAATATGCGCACTTTAGTTTGCCTTATCGCGAAGAAATAATGCTGCTTTATAAACATAAAGATTCGGCTGATGTAACCAGCTTGGCTGATCTTTTTAGTCAAGATTTTACAGCAGGTATTAACCGAGGAAGCTTTTTTGGTGATGAGCTTGAACAACTCACAACCAAGTATTCAAAACAGGTCGTGCTTACTGCTCAAGCAAATAATCGATTTAGCATGTTAGATAAAAAACGAATCGACTATGTTGTTGAAGACTCTGTGGTTGCGCAGTACTTTGTGAAAAAACACTCCTCAATTTCGCAGGTAAAAACTATTACACCGATTAACGTTAACAATGTGCACTTTATGCTAAGCAAGGAGTCGCTAACACTCGATGACGTGGCGACTGTTAATCAGTTAATTACCAAAAATAAGGCGGCTATAAAGTCAATTTATCAACCTGTGCATTAAAGCATGGCTAATAACTTAGCTATTTGGCGCCCCCTCTTTAATATTGCTTGGCATTAGTAATTATTTACATTGTGGCTGTAAGCACATTCAACGCTACATACGTTAAAAATAGTGACTTAAAACCGAGAATTGCCGTTATTTTTACTTGGTTATAAATTAGCTGCCTTTTATCTTTCATTCGTTGTGGCTGATCTGTATAATTCGCCAGCTAATTTACCCTATTGTCTGGTTCTTGTTTGTGGCGTTTTGCTGCAGCGTACTCCTGTCAGTACTAATCTAGGATTACCTTTTTTGATCTCCACCGCAAATATTACGATGCAGTTTGGCGCAGAGCCGTTGTTTGAAAACATTTCAGCTAAATTTGGTAACGGTAACCGTTACGGTTTAATTGGCGCTAACGGCTGCGGCAAGTCGACTTTCATGAAAATTTTAAGCGGTGCGCTTGTTCCAAGTGCGGGTAATGTATCTATTACTCCAGGGTTAAAAGTAGGTAACCTAAGCCAAGACCAGTTTGCTTTTGAGCAATACAGCGTTGTAGACGCGGTAATTATGGGCGATGTGGAGCTTTGGAAAGTAAAGCAAGAACGCGAACGTATTTACTCGTTACCAGAAATGAGCGAAGAAGACGGTATGAAAGTTGCCGATCTTGAAAGTGTATTTGCTGAAATGGACGGTTACACGGCAGAAAGCCGCGCTGAAGAAATTTTGCTTGAAGCGGGTATCGATAAAGAATTTCATTACGGTTTAATGGCAAACGTTGCTCCAGGTTGGAAACTACGTGTGCTTTTAGCACAGGCGTTATTTGCAAACCCTGACATTTTGCTACTTGATGAGCCTACCAATAACTTGGATATTCATACAATTACGTGGCTTGCTAACGAGCTTAACAAACGTAAATGTACGATGATTATTATTTCGCATGACCGTCACTTTTTAAACTCGGTATGTACACACATGGCCGATATTGATTACGGTGAGCTGCGTATTTACCCTGGTAACTATGAGAAATTTTTAGAAGCTGCGGGCTTACAACGCGAGCAACTTTTAGCTGAAAACGCTAAAAAGAGCGCTGAAATTGACGAGCTACAAGACTTTGTTAACCGTTTTGGTGCTAATGCTTCTAAAGCTAAGCAAGCAAGTTCGCGCGCTAAAAAAATGGATAAAATTAAGCTTGATGAAGTTAAATCTTCAAGCCGTATGAGTCCATCGCTTTCGTTTGACGAAGGTAAAAAAATGTATCGCCAAGCGCTTGAAGTTAATAAGCTTGGCCATGGTTTTGATGGCGAAACGTTATTTAGCGGCGGCGACTTTTTACTTGAAGCTGGCGCTAAGCTTGCTGTAATTGGCGAAAATGGTGTGGGTAAAACTACATTTTTACGCTGTTTAGTAGACGAGCTTAAAAGTAATGAAGGCGAAATTAAATGGTCTGAAAATGCGAGCTTTGGTTATTGCCCGCAAGACAGCACTAAAGATTTTGATAACGATTTAACGTTGTTTGATTGGATGTCGCAATGGCGTACAGCTAAGCACAACGATTTAATGGTTCGTGGCATGTTAGGCCGTTTGTTGTTTACAGCTGACGATTCAAACAAAAAAGCGCGTAACTGTTCTGGTGGTGAAAAAAACCGCCTGTTATTTGGTAAGTTAATGATGCAAGACGTTAACGTGCTTGTTATGGACGAACCAACTAACCACATGGATATGGAAGCCATTGAAGCGCTTAATAACGCGTTAAAAGATTTCCAAGGTACGCTTATTTTTGTAAGCCATGACCGTGAGTTTGTTTCGTCATTAGCTACACGTATCATTGATATTAAAGATAAAAAAGTAATCGACTTCCAAGGTACGTTTGACGAATACCTAGCAAGTTGTGAAGAGAAAAAAGCGTAACCTTTTTCTAATTGCTTATAAAAACGGTGCTAAATTTAGCGCCGTTTTTTTATGTGTAGAATTTGAGTTTAACTATAAAATTAATAAAGGCTTAAATAAATAATTCACTAAGAGGTTAAGAGACGCTACGCTTTTAGAGTCAGTGATAAAATACTCGTTTCTGGCTTGGTTCTTCTCATTTACTCCTCTTTGGCTTCTCCTAGTGCAATAGTTTTTCAAGTAAGTAGTTCACTAATGGTGATATAAGACGCAGCGCTTTTAAAGTAAGTGATAAAATACTCGTTTTCTGGCTTAGCTCTTCTCATTTACTCCTCTTTGGCTTCTCCTAGTGCAATAGTTTTTCAAGTAAATAGTTCACTAATGGTGATATAAGACGCAGCGCTTTTAAAGTAAGTGATAAAATAAAAAACACTGTTTTTTGACTTAATTTTTCTTAGTTACTGCAGCATCGCTTTCTCTTATGCAATTAATGACTCTTATCGCAGAGCTAATTATTCACATTATTTTATTGGTAAATTCTGCACACATCACTGCTTTAAATCTAGTCATATTCTCCTGTAAGTCTTTGTCACTTAATGCTAATGTTGATGGAGTGAATTATTTAAAACTTTAATAGCTAAACCAAGAGGTAACTATGTCTAATTGGGTTGAAGCAACAGTAAAAAATGTCACGTGGTGGAGCAAAACACTCTTTAGCTTAACCGTTAATGCAAACGTAGAGCCGTTTAAAGCTGGTCAATTTACAAAGCTTTCAATAATGGATGGCGACAAACGTATTGCTCGGGCTTATTCATATGTGAATGCCCCTGAAAACCCCGATCTCGAGTTTTATCTTATTAACGTAATTGACGGTTTGCTTTCTCCTCGTTTAGCTACCTTACAACCTGGCGACACCGTATTAATAGAACAACACGCAACCGGTTTTTTTACCCTTGATGAAATACCACAAAGTGATCAGCTTTGGATGTTAGGGACTGGCACTGCCATAGGCCCTTTTTTATCGATATTACAACAGCCCGATGTATGGAGAAAATACAAAACTATAAATTTAGTGCATGGCGTACGTTTTAATAACGACTTAAGCTATCAGGCACTTATTAACGAGCTATTAAGAGTGTACCCAGCACAACTTAACTATATTCCGGTTGTAAGTAGAGAGGAGCCATTACAAGGCTTAAGTGGACGAATTACTAACGCAATTGAGAGCAACCGCTTGTTTGAATATGTAAAATTAAACCCTGAGCCTAGTAACGCGCAATTTATGATTTGCGGAAATCCACAAATGGTAAAAGACACAACCGCGCTACTTCTCGATAAAAACTTTACGCGTAACCGCCGTAAAAACCCCGGCAATATTACGGTAGAGCAGTACTGGTAGGCTTCAGTGGTGGTATTAACTACCCGATAACGTTAAAATTTGCTATGTTGCACCCTTATACCAATTTTATCAAAAATATGATCATTCTATTGCATTAAGTAACTTACTAACTGCGTTAAAAGTTATTCATATAGAACAACTATATGTCACAATTTTCGCGTTGTTATTGCGCTATTTTTTAACGCTATAATAGATCGCCTATTTAATGTAATTGGTATTACACGTATTTAGTGTTCATTTTAGGAAAGTTATGAAACCGTTATCTATTATTTTAGCCTCATTAGTCACTACCGTTGCGCTAATTACTTATGCCGCAGAGCAAAGCGAGCCTGAGCAAAAAGAGCCACAGGTTGAAGCTCAAACAAGCGTTGAAAAGCCAAAAGTTGAAAATGAGCAATCAGTAACTCAAACCGACACTGACGACAAAGTAAATACGCTTGAATACAAAGCGCCAGAGCTTAAAAAGCCAACAATTGATGCGACTAAACCAGACGATTCAAAGGTATTAGGTAATGAGCAAATTAAACCTGCTGAAAAGCCTAAAAATAAAATAGAAAAAGCAGTCGCAGTAGCCGAAGCTGAAAAAGCAGTAACGCAAGCAAAAGAGGCTCTTACAGTTAAGCAGCAAACTAAAGCTAAACAATCGCGCGAATCACTTGCTGTGGTAGAGCAGCTAGTGAAAGCATATAACGCACGTAACATTGAAGAGTTTCTTCGTGTATATGCCGAAGATGTTGAGTTTTATATTTTCCCTAATGAGCTATTATTTAAAGGTAAAGAAAAACTAATAGAACGTTATGGGCTAATGTTTAAAAAGTTAAAGTGTATTCACTCATCACCAATTAAGCGCATAGTGCACGGTGATATAGTGATTGATCACGAACTTTCAGAAACTTGTTCAACTGACGAAAACGTAGTTGATAAACGCTCAGAACTTATTTCGAGTTATCAAATTAAAGATGGGAAAATAGTACGCGTACTATTTTTTAGATAAAGGCTTTAAATGCAAATAAATGACGACAAAAAAATTCGCTTAATGTATCGCATTGAGCCAGGTTGCCTTGGACCTAAGGGTGCTGAGCATATTGAAGATTTTTGTCGTTTTGCAAACAAGCATATTAAATCCCCCTTTTATGGCCAATTTGTATTTTTACCACGTTACGATAAAACCATAGACGAGCGACAATACAGCGTTAACAGCCGCAATTTATCGCTTGCTCAGGCTCGGGCTTACTTAAAGCACTTTGATATTAATATTGAAGAATTTGAAGAACAACTCGACGAGCTCCTCACAAAAGCGATTGATTTATACTTTAAGCGATAGCGTTTAATTGCTGTAGCTTAGGTATTGTCTCCCCTCAAACGTACATTTTTATTTATTTTAATTACTATTAAAAATATAAATAATTTCTTTCACAAAGATAAGGTAATCAGTAATAACTGAGAAAAACCAGATCAGCCAATATGTATCATTTACTCTAAAAGCGCAGCGCCTCTTAACCTCTTTGTGAATAATTAGCTCTTTAAAAGCTTTTATTTGCACAATGAGAAGTAAAAATGGGGTAAATGAGAAAAGCCAAAACCAGTGTTTTTATGTTTTATCACTACTCTAAAAGCGCAGCGCCTCTTAACCTCTTTGTGAATAATTAGCTCTTTAAAAGCCTTTATTTGCACAATGAGAAGTAAAAGAGGGGTAAATGAGAAAAGCCAAAACCAGTGTTTTTATGTTTTATCACTACTCTAAAAGCGCAGCGCCTCTTAACCTCTTTGTGAATAATTAGCTCTTTAAAAGCTTTTATTTGCACAATGAGAAGTAAAAATGGGGTAAATGAGAAAAGCCAAAACCAGTGTTTTTATGTTTTATCACTACTCTAAAAGCGCAGCGCCTCTTAACCTCTTTGTGAATAATTAGCCCTTTAAAAGCTTTTATTTGCACAATGAGAAGTAAAAGAGAAGTAAATGAGAAAAGCCAAAACCAGTATTTTTATGTTTTATCACCCACTCTAAAAGCGCTGCGCCTCTTAACCTCTTTGTGAATTAATTAACTAAATATTTTAAAAGCATTAAAAACAAAAAAGCGGTGTTAATTTTAACACCGCTTAATGCGTAATATATTTAGCTTTAGTAAGCTTGGGTTACAACATAGGTTTTATAACATCAAACACAGCTTCTATATGGTCGTCTCTGTCGTTTAGTGCCGCTATGTAACGGTATTTTTCGCCGCCTGCGTTTTCGAATATTTCACGGTTTTCACCTTCTAGCTCTTCAAGTGTTTCTAGGCAGTCGGCGCTAAAAGCAGGACTTATAATAGCTACATCGGTAATACCTTCATCAGGTAAGGCTGCAAGAGTTGCGTCGGTATAAGGCTTTAACCACTCTGCTTTACCAAATCGACTTTGAAAAGTACTAATTACTTTGTCTTTATCAAGGCCTAGTTTTTCGACAACTAAACGCGTGGTTTGTAAACATAGGCAATGGTACGGATCGCCGCGATCTAAAAACAATTTAGGCATACCGTGATACGAAAAAACAATTTTTTGTGGCATACCATTCGCTTCTAAATCCTCACTAATACTATTAGCAAGCGACTCAATATAACGGGTGTTTTTATGATAGCCATTAATAAAATGCAGCTCTGGCACCCAGCGCCATTTACGCAGTACGCTCGATACAGCATCAAACGTAGAACCCGTAGTTGGGCTAGAATATTGCGGGTACATTGGTAAAATAATTATACGCGTTAAGCCTTTATCACGAAGCTCTTCAAGGCCTGCCTCTATTGAAGGGTTGCCATAACGCATTGCCATTACGACTTCAGTATTGGTATAACCTTGCTCTTTTAATAAGGTATTTAACTTTACACTTTGCTGGCGAGTAATGTGGGTCAGTGGTGAGCCGTTTTCGGTCCATATACTCTCGTATAATTTAGCCGAACGTTTAGGGCGTACGCGTAAAATAATGCCATGTAAAATTATCATCCATACTAAGCGTGGTATTTCTACAATGCGTGGATCTGATAAAAATTCGCGTAAATATGTACGAAGCGCAGCCGCTGTTGGTGCATCAGGGCTGCCTAGGTTAGTTAGCAGTATTCCCGTTTTTTGGTTAAAACGCCCATCATGGGGGTTGTCAGTAACCGCAGAAAATCGCGACACAGAGTGCTCCTTCAAGCAAATTCAATAATCTATTTTATGCACATTGTAACGAAAAAAACTGCGGTTTAGATCAATCATTTAGCAGTTTTCACCATTATTCTGAACGGAGTTGGTTTTTTCGATTCTAGCTGTTGGAGTTTTTCTATCGATTTACTGCCAAATACATGACCTTTGGGCAGCAACATTATGCCCGTATGGCTGTGTAGAGCATGGCCTAGTACCATTTGATCTTTGAGTTCATGGGCGTTACAAATTAGCACTGATCCTGCTGAACTTTTTTGTTCGTGTAGTTTTGCATGGCTTGCTTCAAGTGCACGTACAATTTTAGGATGATAAAACGATCCACTATAAAGTTTTACACTTTCGAGTGCGTCATCGTGGCGCTGCTTTTCATCACTTGCATTGCTCTGCTCAAACGCATCCCAATAGTCGCGCGCTAAACCTAGCACCATAGCGCCTATTGGTATGTCGTTTCCGGCAAGGCCTTTGGGCATTCCGTTTCCGTTAAAGCGCTCAAACTGATAATAAATAGCATCCGACAAGTCATGTAAATGTATTGCTGGCATTAACATTAATTGTGCAGTACTTGGGTGAGTATAAAAGGTTTTGCGTTGTTGCTCGTTTAAGCGGTTAACTGGTTTTTTATAAAGATCAGGATCCATAGCAAGCAAGCCTATTTGCGCCAAGTAACCAGCCATAGGGGCAAGATCAATGCTTTTTTGCGACAAGTTTAAGTAAAGTGCTATTTGTGTGCAGGTATTAGCAATATTTTGTGCTTTGTTGCCATCTAGGTAAGGGTTTGCGTTAACAAAATTATATAGCAGCTCTACGGTCGATTTATGCTCTTGTTTTTCGCGCTCGTTGGCGTCTTCAAGCTTTTTTAAAACCTGTTTGATTTGTAAGGTGCGTTTTTCTACCCGTTGTTCAAGCGAATTATTAAGCTCTAGCAACTCTTGGTTTTGCGCTTTAACTTGTGCCTCTAATTTTTGATTTTGTTTTTTTAGTGCAAATTTTTCTAGGCTATCTCTAATGCTACGAAGTAATAAATCGTTTTGCCAAGGCTTTTGAATATAACCATTTATTTGGCCCTGATTAACAGCCGCTAAGGTGGTTTGTATGTCGGCGTAACCGGTTAATAAAATGCGTTGGGTGTCGGGTGCCAGCGCACGCGCTTTTTCTAAAAACTCGGCACCGTTCATTACCGGCATACGCATATCGCTAATAATTAAACCAAACTCATGATTTTTAAAAAGTGTTAATGCGTTTTGCGGATTATCGCAAACAATAACCGTTAAGCCATTTACTTCAAGTAGTCGTGTTAACGTACGTAGTACTATTTCATCATCATCAATGCAAAGTACATCAACCTGATTTATTGGTGTGCTTGGTGTTACTTGAGTCATTGAGTCGCCTTTAAATTACTTCTGGTTAAATAATAGCTTAAAAAAATATTCTATGGTGTGTTTGTGACTACCTTTTATATTAAGTGGTATTTATATAATGGAGTTATTAGCAATAAGTGGATAATTACTCATGCATAAAATTAGGACTTGGCTGCACTAAAGTTGCAAATTTGCATACAGACGACTAAACGTTAAGTATAAAGTTATCTATATGGATGAAAGGAATGAATGGATCAGATGGTAATTTTGAACGTGCTTTTTTAAACGAACAAAAGCTGCGCTTAGCTGCAGAGCAATTACTCAAAGATAAAAGTAGCGTTTTAGTTGCCATAAATAATGAACTACAAAAAAAAGTAGCCGACTTAGAACACCAACAAATGCTGTTTGTGCAAACAGAAAAAATGGCAACCTTAGGTACACTGAGCGCAGGCGTTGCCCACGAAATAAATACCCCACTTGCCTATGCAATGAGTAACGTAGAGAGCCTACAAAACGCAAGCCCTTTACTGGTAGCGCTGCTGAAACTTAACGAACAATATTTAAATAACGAAATTAAAGAGAGCCGTTTTAAACACGAAATCGACATACTCAATTTACAGTATCCGTACGCGTGGATTTATAACAATTTGCAGGGGCAAATTAACGACAGCGTTGAAGGACTTAAACGAATAAAACAAATAGTGCATGACTTATTAAACTTTGCCCACCCCACCTCTTCTCAAGATAAACAATTAGCCGACGTAACAACGGGTGCTAATAATGCTTTAAGATTATTAAGTAGCAAACTTAAATTATGCGAAATAAAAACGCGGTTTGAACCCCTACCACTCATTTGGTGCAATTTATCGTCAATTAATCAGATTTTTGTAAATCTTTTAATGAATGCTTGGCAAGCTTGCGAGTTAGACTTAGAAAAAGGCTGCATTATTGAAGTCAATATTTTTGAACTCAACACAAATATTTGTATTGAAATAAAAGATAACGGTTGTGGCATGAATGAAGACACAATAGCGCATATGTTTGACCCTTTTTACACAACAAAAGAAGTCGGAAAAGGCACCGGTATGGGTATGACACTTGTATACGCTATGGTGAGCGATCACGGTGGAAAAGTAGAAGTTAACAGTATATTAGGCACAGGTACGACCATTCGCTGCCTATTACCTTTAAAAGTGTAAAATAACGAACAAAACCACATTGTAAATAAAGTGTTAAACATTCTGTTTTTTGATGTTTAATCCCTTCTTAGCACGTATTTTAACCAATTTGATGTGGTTTTTTCTTATCTTGAAGTTTATTTGCATACTTAGACCAAATATTTAGTTTTTTTCATTTCTTTTTGTTTGCATATGTTGCTAGGATGTTTGCAACAGGTTGTGAGCATCATAACCACACACATATTATTAAGAATACAAAAAACAGGGTCGTCACTATGTCAACATACCGTTTAAACACACTTGCTGTAGCCGTTGCTTTCGCGTTTAGCGCACCAAGCATTGTTAACGCTGAAGAAGCACCAGTGCAAGCTGCTAAAAACATAGAGCAAATATCTGTATTAGGATCGCGTGTATCTAACCGTACCTCTACAGAGTCTTCTTCTCCTATTGATTTAATTGACGCGGATGATTTAACTAAAGGTGGTTTTACCGAATTAGGCCAAAGCCTTCAAGCGACAGCGCCTTCATTTAACTTTTCGCGTACACAAGTATCAGACGGTTCTGATTTATTTAGACCTGCAACACTTCGTGGCTTACAACCAGATCAAACCCTTGTATTAGTAAATGGTAAACGTCGTCATAACCAATCAATTTTTGGCCTTAACGGTACAGTAGGCGCAGGCGCTGCGGGTACTGATATGAATGCCATTCCGCTAACAGCACTTAAAGGCGTTGAAGTATTACGCGACGGCGCTGCAGCGCAGTATGGCTCTGATGCTATTGCAGGTGTTATTAACTTATCTCTTAATAACTCAACCGGTATTACAACGGGTTTTGTACAATACGGCGGCACAAGTGAAGGTGACGGCGACACTATTTCAGCAGGTTTAAACCGTGGTTTTGAATTAGGTAACGAAGGCGGCTTTATTAACCTATCGCTTGAGTACCGTGATGCCGACGGCACTAACCGTGCAGAGCGCGATACGGGGGGTTCGCTTAATGTTGAACCAGGTACGCTAAGTGAAGATGTACGCTGGGGCCAAGGTAACTCAGAAAGTGAATTTACGTCGTTATTTTACAACATGGCATTACCAATGGGCGACGGCGAGCTTTACTCGTTTGGTGGCTACTCTGAGCGCACGGCGCTGGGTAATGGTTTTTACCGTAATTTTAACGAAGCCTCTAAAAACGTAACCCAAGTATATAGTGATGGTTTTTTACCGCGCATATATAACGAAGCACAAGATATTTCAGTAGCGCTTGGTTTTAAAGGCGATATAAACACAGATTGGACTTACGATGTATCGGCTGTTTATGGTGAAAACCAATACGATTTTACATCACGCAATACATTAAATGCTTCTTACGCGGCTGAGTATTTATTTAATAACCCAGATGCAAGCGATGCCGACATTGCAGCAAACTCAGGGCCTACTGGCGGTTACTCAGGTGGTTTTAGATTCGATCAAACAACGGTTAACCTTGATGTAAACGGTATTGTAGATATTGGCCGTAGTGAGCCTTTATATGTAACAGTAGGCGCCGAATACCGTAAAGAAAACTACGAAATAGTGCCTGGCGATGAAGCATCATACGCGTGTGGGTTAGCAAATATGGATACCTCGTACCCATCAGTAAACGATCCGGATCAATTTGCACAGTGTGGTTTTCAAGCTTATAACGGCCTTCGCCCTGAAGCGGCTAACGATAGCGACCGTAACAGCTACGCAGTTTATGTAGACGTAGAAACTATGATCACCGACGCATGGAACGTAAGTGGTGCACTACGCTATGAAGATTTCTCAGATGCTGGGGATGATTTAATTGGTAAATTAGCAACACGTTATGAATTTTCAGATGACTTTGCAGTACGTGGTGCACTGTCTACTGGTTTTAGAGCGCCATCACTTCAACAAAGTGGTTATACAGCCTTTACAACTAACTTAGGCTCAGACGGCACATTAACGCAGTCGTTCACGGCAAACACAGGGACCGCTTTCCCAAGTGCGTTAGGCGTAGATAGCTTAGAGCTTGAAACATCAACAAACTACAGTGCTGGTTTTGTTTACGATGTAACAAGCGAGCTTTCGTTAACGGTTGATTTTTACCGTGTAGAAATTGAAGACCGTATTACACTTGGCAGCTTACTTTCGGCTGACGATGTATCGTTTAGCTCAGAAGCGGTTGCAGCGCTACAAGCAACTGGTGCAGTGCAAGCTAACTACTTCTCAAACTCGGTTGATTCTACTACGCAAGGTGTTGATATTATTGCATCGTACCGCACTGAAGTTGAAGGCGGTAATTTAGGAGTAACCTTTGCAGGTAACCTAAACGATACTAAAATTGACAGCGTAAACGCAGAAGACGGTATTCCTGAAGCGGTTGCTTTTGATGATTTACAACGCAGCTTTTTTACCGACGGACAACCGAGCGAACGTGCAACGCTTACGTTTGACTACGAACGCGATGCCTACACATCAACCATTCGCTTTAACTACTTTGGCGAAACAGACGTAAAATACTTTGGTAACGACCATATTTCATTACCTGGTGAGCTTTCGCCTACGGGGTCATTTAAACCAACAAGTACGGTTGAATCTGCTGTGTTAGTTGATTTAAATGTTAGCTACCAAATTAACGACATGTTTGCGCTTTCGGTGGGTGCCGATAATGTATTTGACGAAACACCAGATGAATTAGGTGATGACGAAGTACTTAATTTTATCACCAACGGCGCATTTAAATATCCAGTACGCGCATTGCCATACGGCTTTGACGGCAGAACGTACTACGCAAAAGTAAGCTTTAGTTTTTAATTTATCAAGCAAACTAAAGTAATATTAAGCGCAGTTATTAACTGCGCTTTTTTATGCTTTTTTATTATTAAAAAACTACCAAATGGATGTTAAAAATACTTGCGCGGTTGAAAATTAAGCCTACAATCTCCATCTCTTAAAATAGGCCAATATAAAAGCCTCTTTATTATTTAACTTAAAATAACCATTAGTTTATAGGAAATATATGACTAAAAAATCTAAAACAAAAACCGCAAATACCAGCGCGGTAGACACCGGCCGAGGCGTTATAAACCACAATGCACTAGCGGCAATGGTCACCTCTAGATTATTTAAACCACAAGTGGTTAAAGCTAAAAAAGGCAAAGGTTCATTTAAACGCAACAACAAGCATTCAGGACAAGAGTCCTATTTAATCGCGGCTTAAATAGCACCGATCAAATAGGGCTTTTGAATATAGTAAGCGAGGTTTTATACCTCGCTTTTACTTTTAGTTCTTTATTATTTTAACTTCCAAGCTGTCCTCTAAAAGCGCAGCGCCTCTAAACCTCTTTGTGAATAACAGCCCTTAAAATATGAATGCACAAAGAGAAGAAAAAGAGGAGTAAATGAGCAGACAAAGTCCACTTTTTTAAGCTATATGATATTTCACCATCGAGGCGCTGTGCGTTACACAAAGAAAACACGAGTAATGTTAGTCACTGCTCCTTGTTTTCTCCTTCACTCCTCGGTGGTGATTAAGTTACTTGTTTACTAATGCATCCAACTAAATGTAAAAGCGGTGCTTTTAAACGCCAGCAAGCTGCGCGTCTTGTATCTCTCATTGATAAATGATTAGCTATCATTTATCACATCGAAGTCAGTGAGCTTGCCTTCGCGTCTAGTATTTAATACTGCTCCGTAGATAAAGCCCTGACTTTCTATTCTCACAAACTGA
>Ga0207906_1000251_pt1 | contig 26997 bp, 19 predicted proteins | sample LinPmetageLP37_FD_184050 | JGI IMG/M metagenome (GOLD analysis project Ga0207906, IMG submission 184050) | Marine viral communities from the Pacific Ocean - LP-37 (SPAdes) | ecosystem: Environmental > Aquatic > Marine > Oceanic | place: Pacific Ocean | collected 2010-06-16 | reverse complement strand
AGGAAATAACTAGGCCTATTGTTGAAAATGAAGTCTAAAATGAAAGGTAACCCAGCTCCACAAGCCATTAACTGCGAGGGTTGTGGCGATTTATGTTACTTTAGAGGGGAAAATCCCTAGAACCCCACAAGGCTTAAAATTGTAGAGAGCATGACTAGAAATAGTCGGTTTTTTTACGTCTGCAGAAAATGAAATGTGCGAATTAACACACTCATAGCAACACCATCACGTAGGTCGGGCGAGCACAGCGACTCCCAACGTTAAAATCACATTATAGTGTTCTTATTTCACGAGCTGGATTACCCGCTACTACGGTATTAGCCATTACATTTTTAGTAACCACAGCACCCGCACCCACAATACTATTTTCGCCTATATTAACTCCAGCAAGAATAATAGCGCCTGCGCCAATCCATACGTTATTGCCTAACGCGATAGGTGCTGCAAAGTTTTCCTTATTAAGCCTTTCTGCTGGATTAGTAGCATGTGACACAGCTAAAAGCTGAACGTTCGGGCCTATTAAGCAGTCATCACCTATGGTGATTGAGTAATTGGCTAATGGCGAATCGAGAAGTGTGCAATTAACATTCATAAAAGTACGATCACCAATAACTATTTGATTGCCATAATCGCAATGAAAACCTGATTCTATAATTACCTCTTCACCGCATTGTGCGAACAGCTCTTTAATACGCTTTAAATTACCTTTGCTCGGGCTTTTATTGAATAATCGGCATATCTCGCCTGTTTGTTTTCTTTGCATTAAATATGGCTTAGTCACGCTATTAAATAATTTCATTGAGTTTGTTATTCATTTATATGCATACATTATTAAGTATTATCTCATGCTTATATATTTTACTGAAAAGTTGTTATTACCTTTTTGTATGGGCTAAAAAGGTTTTAAACAAATTTTGACTTTTATTATATTCCTTTTTAAAAAAGCTTTAATAATGTAAAATTCATGTTACAAGGAGTAAGTAATGAAATTAAATAAACTAACTAAATTATTCTGTTTAACAATTATTTTAGCCGGTTGTGGGGGAGGGGGTAATGATGCCAGCCAACCTGCTAATAATGATTCTGGTTCTTCTGGAAAAACTAAATTTGTTAAGCCTGATTATCAAAATACGCCTACCTATGACGGTGAATTATCTTTATTCGAAATAACAGCAAGTAATGTAACTCAACTAACAACTCAGTACTCATATCTAATAGATAGCCTAAATTCCATAGTATTTGGAGAGGATTATCAAAATCTATTTCTCCACGACCCAGTGCTAGATAACCAATCTGATAATTTCGGTTGTGTTACTGGCTCTGCTGACATGAAAGAGGAAGAGGCTAATCAGCACTATATAATTACTTATAACAATTGCTCTGCTGCTGGGTGGGTTTTTAATGGGCAATCTGATATTTATATCGAAAACTCTAACGCTGAATTTGTTTTAGAATATGGGGTAGTACCTAGTTTAACAATTAGTAACGAAGTGCTTGGGGTTACCTATTTAACAGAAGGTTTTGCTATTGCTAATAGTCAGGGAGTTAATAGTGACAGTAGCGCTACTGTGAATATTCAATTTAAAGGTGCTGATGAAAATTCCCTTGATATTTTATTCTCTAATGTAAGGCTTGATGCTGTTTTAGATGCAACCAATGTTGGGTATGGTATTGGTTTTAATGGCGAAGTTTATTTTAGTGATTTAGGAAAACTAACAATAAAAACTGATGAGTTTTATCCAACCAATGATATATCTCTGCCTTCAATAATAGGAGCAAAGTACACCCTAATATCACAAAATACTGCTAGTGTAGCTCTCAAAGCTAATGGCATTTCGACCATACATCTATCTAATGAATTTTTGCCACTAGAGTTTTATTTAACTGACTTAGATAATGTTTATAACAATACTGCCAACTCTATTCCTATAGCAAGTATTTCAGGCTCGAACAAAGCTCTACGACACTCTATCCTTACTCTTGATGCAACGCAGTCCAAGGACCCTGATTTTGAACCATTAGGTTATGAGTGGAAATTAATAACTTTTCCGCAGAATGCTAGTTGGCAACTTGGCACCGGTAGCAAAATTGACTTTATTGGAGACCTGCCTGGCCTTTATCGTATTTCGTTAACAGTTGTAGACCCAAGTGGTGCAGAAAATACTGTGGAGCATGAGTTTAAATTAGAAAAACTGCCAGCAATTGTTTCTGACATTACTGCATATGATGAAATAGAATTAGGTGAACACTATACAGCCATTATTAACTTATCTAATGATGAGTTCGATGGTCCTTTTGAATACAAAATTGCTTATGGGCCAAGTAATATCTCGATTTCAGAACAAGGAGAGATTAATTGGTTAAGCAACGCGCCTGACTTTGGTAGTAATTTAAACGTAAATTTTGCTGTTGATATCTCAAACTCTGACAATCAAATAAGAATTAAGCACCAAATCAACCTTCAATCACTCGGTGGCGTAGATAATCGCTCAGTTGGTTATGTGAACAACTCAACATCCAGTGTAGCTTCAATTAAGCTTTCGAACCAAAAAAGGGGTGTATTACGCGGTAATGATAATTATATCTTAAGTCTCAGTGAGACAGGGTTGCTAGAATACAATAAATGGATACCTCCCTTACCTTCAAATGTTGAGCATGTAGGTGCATTTCTTAATCAGTCAGGGACGCAACTAAATTGGCTAAGTATTACTTACAACCAAGAGGCAGCTAAGCATCAAATATTTTTAACTAATGAGGGCTCAAGTAGTTTGCTGATAGATGATGTTTCGGCTGAAAATTATAACTCTATGGTATTTGATTACAACGGCGATGGTATTGAAGATATTCTTCTTTCGGCGGGGCATTCGTATGATAGCTATCTTATTAATGGAAATGATCTTTCTATCACTACGCTTATTGTTGCGCCGGACCTTTCACTTAATTATTCAAATCGCTTGATTCAAGTTTGTGATTTGAATAACGACGGCTTTAAAGAGTTAATTGATAGGGAAAGTATATTTGATGTCAAACAGAACAAATACCTGATAGGACCCTATTCTGAATATAAATTTAAGGCATTTACCAGTGGTGATAATTGTCGTGTAACTAGATATAAGGCCTCCGAACATTATAGTGAACTAATATGGTGGGAAGGTGGTGAACTGCAGGTGGGTAGTGAAAAGTTTGAGACTAATTTCAATGATGGTATTTCGATTAGCCTTGAAGTAGATAGTCCTTATAGTCATGTTTATTTTTCTAATTCAAAAGAGCTTTATTACTTTGATCAGCAGTGGCAATTGTTCTCTGTATCTATTGCTGAAAACCCCATTGGGAGAGTAATAGGTGCTGTTGATTTTGATAATGATGGAATACAGTCATTATTAGTAAGCAAAACAGATAGTTTAGAAGGAAGTTATTTATACGAAGAATATGCGATGCAAAGCTTTAGCTATGAGAATGGGCTATGGCAGCTTGAGTATTCATCAGTGGCTCAAGGTCAACTTCCTAATCTTCATATTGTTGGTGCTGTTGATGATACGGTTAGCATTTCAGATTTTGGCCGTTCGGCTAAGGTAACGCACAATAATGCACCTGTTACTTTCACTGGAGAGATGCTGTTAACGCAAGATAATGAAAATCAAATTGAGTATTCATTAACTCAAATTAACAACGAGACATTTATTGTTAAACGCAATACAGGTTCAACCAGTGTAATTTGGCAAACTAGCGTTGCAGAAGTGACTTTTTCTAATTCGTATGATTTTGCTTTTACAGAGTCCGAAACACACTTGAGCTTTAAAAGTGATATTAGATATTACACAATCGCTAAACAAACAGGAGAAGTCGTATCAAGAGCCTACTTTCCTTACTTGCCGTCTGAGGAGTTGTCAAAAATAATAATAGGTTATTACGATTTAGGTATAGCTTTTTACGAAAATCCAAGCTTATCACCCATTTCAATTGACAGTAGCAATTGGCCTGTACCTTTAGATTTCTTACAAGAAACAACAAGCCATGTCGCGCATGTACATGCTATTCAGCTAGATTCAGATCCTCAACTAGAGCTAATAATTGATTATCGTACTTTTGGTACTTTCGATGAAGAAGGTGGTTTAATAGTATTAGATACGAAAACGAAAGCATTAGAAATTTTGGACGAACAACAAATTAAGGGCTTTACAATTTACCACAAAGAGAAAATCCTCGATGAAACTATAGGTGGCGTTTATGGCCGAAACTATCTGGCGCATTACTCTATAGAAAAAACAATTAGCCTAGTGGATAAGTTATCAAATCAAGTTATTTGGGAGAGTCCACAAATCTCGAATAATTACCACGATGTATTAATTCAAAAAGATGAGCGTGATTCTTGGAGTTTATATATTTTAGGTAGTGAGTTTTTAATATATCCTTATTTGAACTAAAAAATAATAGCGTGCTCAGTAATCTAGTTTCTAGCTCACTGAGCAAGTTAGAATGTTTCACCACATCTACATGCTGTTAAATTAAAAAGCGCACATTGCGCTTTTTTTACTCATTCACTTGCCATTTAGGTTGTTTCGTTTAAAATCGCATAACTTTCGAAATGAAACTTAATTCACGAGCTTTATGACTAAACGAAACACACAGCAGCGTCGTCACAATATACTGGTTCAAGTTAATGAATTAGGTGAAGTAGCCGTTGAAAAGTTAGCACAGCAGTTTCAAACATCTGAAGTAACCATTCGAAAAGATTTAACCGCGCTTGAAAAAAGTGGCTTATTGCTGCGCCGTTACGGCGGTGCTATTGCTCTGCCTAAAGAAATTGTTAGCGATGAAATAGATTCAAAGCGCAAAGTCGCAATAGCTAAGGCTGCAGCAAAACTTATAAAAGATCATAACCGCATTATTATTGATAGCGGGCGTACTACTGCTGCGATGATCCCCGAGCTTGCTGATAAGCGTGGGCTAGTTGTAATGACAAACGCAATTAAAGTAGCGAGTCGTTTATTAGCACTTGAGAACGAGCCAACACTTTTGATGACCGGTGGGACGTGGGATCCGCATTCTGAGTCGTTTCAGGGGCAAGTTGCCGAAAACGTATTATGCTCTTACGACTTTGATCAGCTCTTTATTGGTGCGGATGGTATAGATGTAAAACGTGGCACAACAACCTTTAATGAGTTAGTTGGTTTGAGCCAAGTAATGGCAAAAGCGGCTCGTGAAGTAATTGTAATGGTTGAATCAGATAAGATTGGCCGAAAAATACCAAATTTAGAATTACCGTGGAAAATAGTAACCACATTAATAACCGACAATGGCTTAGCAGATGAAAAGCGCAAAGCAATTGAGGCGTGTGGTGTAAAACTAATTTGCGCTGAATTTATTGAGTAGCCACAAAGTGGTAAATATACAAGATTATTGGAGAGATTATGTGTGGAATAGTTGGGGCAGTTGCAGAACGTCCAGTAAATAGAATACTGATTGAAGGGCTGAAGCGACTTGAATACCGTGGCTACGACTCTGCCGGTGTAGCACTACTAGAAGGCTCTACGCTAAATACTGTAAAAGCAGTAGGTAAAGTAGTTAACGTAGAAGCAGCTCTAGAAAAAGCAGGTGTTAGCGGTCATACAGGTATTGCACATACGCGCTGGGCAACACATGGTAGCGTTACAGAAGCAAATGCACACCCACATGTATCAAACAACCAGTTAGCACTTGTGCACAACGGTATTATTGAAAACCACGCAAGCTTACGCGCATCGCTTAAAGAAGAAGGCTACGAGTTTCTATCTGAAACCGATACCGAAGTAATGGTGCACTTAATTCATAAGCTTCGTAAGCAGCAAACTAGTTTACTTACAGCAGTACAAGCTGCTGTTAAACAGTTTGAAGGCGCTTTTGGTACAGTTGTATTTGATAAAGCGAACGACAACGAAATCATTGTAGCGCGCTCAGGTAGCCCTCTTGTTATTGGTTTAGGCCTTGGCGAAAACTTTATAGCTTCTGATCAGTTAGCACTATTACCTGTTACTCGTAGCTTCATCTTTTTAGAAGAAGGCGATGTAGCGCGTATTACACGTGACACAGTAGAAATTTTTGATGAAAATGGCGACGCTGTAGAGCGTGAAGTGATTGAGTCAAACATTACACAAGATGCATCAGGCAAAGGCGACTACCGCCACTACATGCTAAAAGAAATCTACGAGCAACCACTTGCGGTACGTAATACCCTTGAAGGGCGTTTAAACGACGACCGCGTAGCAATTGATGCCTTTGGCGAAAGCGCTCAGCAAATATTTAAAGACGTAAAACACGTGCAAATTATTGCCTGTGGTACGTCTTACCATTCAGGTATGGTTGCACGTTATTGGCTTGAGCAATTTGCAGGCGTTAGCTGTAATGTAGAAATAGCTTCTGAATTTAGATACCGTCAGTCGTTTGTTCATGAAAATAGCTTACTTGTTACTATTTCTCAATCGGGTGAAACTGCCGATACGCTAGCTGCATTACGCCTAGCTAAAGAGCAAGGTTACATGGCCTCAATGACCATTTGTAACGTACCTGGTTCATCGCTTGTACGCGAATCAGACCTAGCCTTTATGACTAAAGCTGGCGCTGAAATAGGCGTGGCTTCTACTAAAGCATTTACAACGCAATTAGTTGGTTTGTTAATGCTTACTGCGTCTATAGCTCAAGAAAAACAGCTTGATCAAAGTGCTATTGTTAATGCTATAAAAGTACTACCTGCTAAGCTTGAAGAAACATTACTGCTTGCAGATGGCATTGCAGACCTTGCAGAAGAATTTGCCGACAAGCATCACTCACTGTTTTTAGGTCGTGGCTCACAATATCCAATCGCAATGGAAGGTGCGCTTAAGCTTAAAGAGATTTCGTACATTCACGCAGAAGCCTACGCAGCGGGCGAGCTAAAACATGGGCCACTTGCGCTTATAGATGCCGACATGCCAATTATTGTTGTAGCACCAAACAATGAGCTATTAGAAAAGCTTAAATCAAACGTAGAAGAAGTACGTGCACGTGGCGGCATTATTTACGTATTCGCAGATAAAGATTCACACTTTGAGTCAGACGACACAATGCGTGTTATCAACGTAAACCACACTGACGACATTATTGCGCCAATTGTTTACACACTGCCATTACAGTTACTGTCGTACTACGTAGCAGTAATTAAAGGTACCGACGTTGACCAACCACGTAATTTAGCTAAATCAGTTACTGTTGAGTAAAATCAATAGGTTGGTAATTACCTGTTGTGGGTGAACAATAAAGTTTCACCCCATACAATAAAGTGTCATCCCAAACAATAAAGTTTCATACTAAAATGAATGCCATTGTGAAGTTTGTTGACAATAAGTAAGAGATATAAATTAACTGAACGGCTGTACCATCTTTTAACTAATTACTCTCATTTTTAATTTAATGTTTAACAATCCAGTGACTAAGAGTTCAAAGCTATTGGGCTCATCAAAAAGGTGGCCAGTAAAATCTACACGTTTCCCCACCTGTTTTTTACAATAGTATTCCTAATATTCTTATCTTTTATTTCTTCAACGGTCAGTCAATGACTGACTTCTGTTTTATATATCCGAAGAGTGATATTAGGCAAAATCAAAATCCCAACCAATTGGTTAGTATTAAAATTATTATAGAACACAAAATCTAGTCGAATCTATGAAGTAAAAGGCTTATTAATTTTTAAATCTTTTAGTATAAAAGGTGAACAAATTTAATCTGTATGATATGTTTCGTATAATACAAAACACAATATACGAGTTTAAGATATGCAATATGGATTATCAAGAATCATACTAATAGATTCCTATCTGCCAGGTCGCCTCTATGAAATTGATATTAACGGTCATACCAACATCATGGGTGAGAACGATATGGGTAAGACAACTCTTATTAAACTCGCTGTCCTATTTTACGGTGAGTCACCTGTTAAACTCGGCATAAAAAGAAATGATGCCTTAAAGCACAAAGGATTTGCTGAACATTATCTACCACGCTCAAGTAGTTACGTAATCTTTGAATATTTAACAGCTGGTGAGCCCAGGATGGTTGTAATGTCTTCTCTGCAAGATACGAAAGATCAATTTCGCCGCACGTTTGTTAAATCTGCTTTCAACAGAGAAGACTTCTGGCTCGATGATTCGGATACTCCACTTAGAGCTGAGCAATGGTTAAAAGAAGCGCCTCTAAAGTATAAGGTTGAACATTGTCAAAGTGGTGATGCTCAGACTCGTAAATTGTTAGAAGGAAGAGACTCCCACTTTTCGATGGTTCCATCTCGATTGAATCTGACTCGGATGAAAAGCCTAATGACTAGTATGTTTTCACGAAATGCAGGGCATACAGAGCTTACAAAGATTATTGAAGAATGGGCGCGGAGTGACTTAGGGAGTGATTTTTCAAGAAACTTAGAAACCATATCAGTCCCTAAAGTTGAATTAGAAGAATGGGCGGCCAATTACCATAGCTACAGGAGTCTTGATAGAGCAAAAGATCGCTTCGTATTGTTGGATAACTTGATAAGAGAATACGACTCAACTTCAGAACGTGCTAAAGGGCTTTTTTCTCTTGCAAAGCGACGAAGAGAAGCAATCTTCAATCAAAAAGAAGATGAACAAAGTCAATATAAAATAAATAGAGGGCGCTTACAGGAAGCTCTTAATGTTGAGCAAGGATTATTATTACAACTCCAAAGAGAATATAAAATTTATAAGAGTAGTCATCAAAAATTATTAAATGAACAACAAGTACTTGATTCTACGTTTAAAGCTTTACAAGAAAACATCCCTAGTAATTTTTCAGAATTAAAAGCAGCTAATGAAAATACGTTGGATAGAATTCAGCAAATTGAAGCTGAGATAAAAAAAATAACATCGGGTCAACAAAAAGCAAATGAATGGAAAGACAAGCAGCTTGATGATGCTCATCAGTTATATAACTCGAAAGTACAATCGATAGATGCAGCTATTCAGTCCGCTAAATCTGATAAGTATCAATCTATTCATGAACACCATAAACAGTTAGAACTTCATTTAGAATCAAGACTCAGAGAGATTGAGGCTGAAAAATCAGCCATAACGAAGCAGGTTAAATCGGCTGTTGAGGAACTATCAGTTTTAAAGGGAAGGTTGATATCACCATCTTTAACAGAGCAAGAATTGGAAACGCAAAAACAGCTCAAAGATCAAGTTACTGAGCTCGAACGTTCAAAAGAATTAGCGAGTATCGAACGAGACAGCGCTAATAAAGCAAAGCAAGACGCAAAGCGAAAATATGAAACTGAATATGCTCAATTCGCTGTTATTACTGAAGAACTAAAAAATAAAGAAGAAGAACTAGCAGAGTTACATGAAATTTTGCATGCTCAAGACGGCAGCTTTCTATCTTTTCTGAAATGTGAAGTTCCAGATTGGCAGGATACTCATGGCCGCACCCTAAAGCCAGAAGTGTTGCGGGCAAAAGGTTTATCACCACAACTATCAAATCATGGACTCAATAATTGTATATTTGGCGTAGAAATAGAAGTTGGGGCTTTACCCGAACATTACTTAGCTCTTGGTGACGATAACAAGTTAAGAGATCAAATAATTGAACTAGAGAAAGAAGTCGACGTATTAAGTCAAGTACACGAAAAGCTTAACAAACTTTGCATTAAGTTAAGCAAGCAATTTGATGATGCAGACCGCCAAGTCATCCTTACACAATCCGAATATGAAAAAAAATATAAGCTCTATAACCGCTTTAGAGATGATTTAGCGGCTGAAGAATCTCACCTACAGCACTTATTTACAGAACACAAAAAATGCTTAAAAAATCAATATGAAGAAGCAGATGAAGGGCATCAACACTTATCTAGCCAGTTAGATGCTCTTAATCATGATATTAAGCTTCTCAAGAGTGAAGCAAGCGATAAGAAAACTAACTTTGAGAGGTCAGCTGAAATAAGTTATAAGAACAGCATAAGTAGTCTAGAACAAAATAAAAAAGAAGCTGAAAAGCAACGAAAGGATAGAGCCACTCAGATCAATAATCAATATCAACATATGTTAAGTGAAAACGGTATTGATGGTGGATATATCACTGCGCTCAACACTGAAAGAGATGGACTGAAAGAACTGGATGCACGATGTAAGCGCATTGTTGCTGCCCATGATGCATTCATGCAATTTAAGTCTGAGGAATATGACAATCGCTATCCTAATTTAGTTAATGAGCTTTTGAAAGCTCTTGAACTCAAGGAAGCTAAACTTGACTCGGTTAGGAGCAAAGAAAAAAGTCGTAATAAAATAGAAGGTGAACTAAATACACTTTATCAAAAAAATGAACTTTCAAAGAACACATTAAATAGGGCGATAACACGTATTGAAGAGCTAGTGCTTGAGTATGGAATGTTCGATAGCCTTACTCCGTCTATTTTGTATGAGACTTATAGTGTTGAGCAGATATGCGAACACTTTAAAGAACACCGTTCCCAATTGCGCACCTCTAAAGAACAAATTCGCTCTTTCAATATTGAGTTATCTTCCCTGTTTCGCACACCAGGCACAGGAGCATTTAACTATTTATCATCTGACCCAGGTAATCCTGACGATCCTATTCAAGTAGCAAAGCGAATAAATCGCTATATACAAGGTGGTTTTTATCAAGTTGATTACACGTCCTTTATTCAATCAACGCAAAAGCTAGAGCGGATCTCTCTCTATGTTGATTATTTACGTCAATTCAAAGGAAAAATTCAAAGGTATAACCGAGGTCTGAATGATCATATGGAACGTGCTGTTGCCTTTAATGGCATAGATCGTTTAGAAGTTGACATAACATTTCAATATTCTGATCGTAATGATTGGATGCTAGTCAGTGATATTGCAAAAAATTACCGCCATTGGAAGTCTGGTAAAAATGTTGGGCGGTTGGATTCATCCCAAGTTGAGCTCCCTCATATAGGGCTAGTAGAGGCTATAGAGCAATATTTGAATACACCGAATGCTGAAAACATGAGTATTAACGAGCTTTACAAGCATATTGATTTCACCATAAAAATTACCGAAAACGGTGAAGAAAAAGTTGCTCGTTCATTTTTGGAAATTCTTTCTTCAAAAGGAGGGGCATCCTCAAACGGCACAAGTTATTTAATCTTAATTACTATATTCATAGGCATATTAAATATGATGCGTAAAGGACGAGAAGTTCATTTTACTTGGGCTTTAGATGAACTTGCTGACATAAGCCCAAACAATATTACGCAATTGTTAAAGTTACTCGAAGATAATCATATCAACTTAGTTTCAGCGTGCACCGTAGCAAGTGAATCTGTTTATTTGAGTTTCTGTAAGACATACACAATTGAATACGATCCTGAAACGGGCGACAAAATATTAGCGGATGAAGAAGTATCGGACCCATTAGCGGCCCTTCTTTCAGATATGAGTAACGACTCTAAGGAAGCTGAACATGCTTAGCGAAATTGCATTAAAATTAATTCAAGGTGAATTTATCTGTCAGTATACAAATGCTAATCTATTCAATGAATTAAATAAAGAGGATGAAGTAATAAAACAAGAGGTGGAGCGCTTCTTATCAGTAATTGGGCGTACTTTACAGACAAATACTAGAGGAACAACATTTTTTGCAGCACACCTACCGGATTCTCCTGGAGCAAAAGAAGAAGCAAGAAAAGCCTTTGAAAAATTGCGAGAGCGTATAAGGCCAACACTGAGCTTTTTACAATTAATGGCAGAAATAAATGCACATGAAGGGGAGTCCTCGGTATTCATACAAGGTGGTGAAATTTTAAGTGTACCGGAGGTAATTGCGGGTATAGAGCACAACCAAGCACATTTAAATAGTTTGGATCGTCTAATCTGGGTAAGAAAAAAAGATGATCCCCTCTCAGTAAAAGTCAGGCAGCTTTTTAAAGAGCTTGAAAAAGAAGGTCTACTTGCAATTAAAAACCCAAAGACAGAGCGCTATGTTGTGACCGGTAAAACAGATGTTATTCAAGACGCTTTATCATTTATTGTCGATATCGAAAGCATAAGCGCCCCTCAAGCTTCGGACTCTAATCAAGGTCAAGGAGAGCTAAAGTTATGAGTGCTTTTCAAGAAGGACATCAAAAGGAAGTTGAGGGTCTACTAGCTACTATTTCTAAGCACCGAGACTTAATTGCTAGGGGGTACAGCGCTAGAAGAGGAGCTGAATTTTCCCCAGAAGAAGAAGTATCAGTTCAATTACTTCGCTCTTTAGGTTTGGTTAGACCGACAGGTGATGGTCAGTTTCGTCTATCAAAGCAATTGAGAGAGCTCATAAACCGAGGAGTCAATAGACATCATATTAGAGATATAAATGTCAACTTAGGCGAATACTTAGATTCACTTGAACTAACGATCAATGACTATTTGGCCGCAAAATACTCTAAAGATGAAATTATTTTAGAAAATGCTATTGATGAAATGGTTTCTGTTTTTTATGAAATCGGAGATTTTTTCTCTGATGCTAGCGTAGAAATAGATCAACAAGTTAAACTTGTAATTGGCAATCACGCATATGGACAAGAGCGCATTCGAGTTATTCGGGCCCATTTAGCAAAACTAGATAGACTTCAAGAAGCCCATGAAACAATCACTCAACTTTTAGATGATGAAATTTACACCGAAGACCCTCTTCTGAGCGATGAAAGAATTAAATTTTTAGCTCGAACATTACGTTATATCGATCAAGTAAAATCAACTCATTATGAGATAAAAACGGTGCTCCATATGCGTGAAGTTCGAGAACAGAGAACTCAAAAATTGAGGCTGTTAGACGCATACTTACGTGAAAATCCTACCGCAACGTTTGAAAATACAAGTGAAAATGCGGTTAACTTTACGTTTTTTCAGTGCATTGAACCTACTCGTGTACAAAGCTTTATCAATTTTGAATCGAATGATCACAATTGGATTGAATTTTACGAACAAACTATTCATGCTCTAGGGCAGAAAAAACCTTATCGACCAGAGCATTTTACTAGGCCTGCAAGTGGGCCAACGAACATGAACAAGGTACTTCATCAAAAAGAAGAAGCTGCGGCTATGAAAATCATTAATGATTTAATTAGGTATATTTATACAAATAAAACAGCTGTTTCTGTTACTAGTTTTAAGCACACTCACCCTTTATCAGGTTCAGTTTCTCATGGTTATTGGTTATATATTAGTAGAATGCACCCCGCTAGACTCTTACTGTCTCCGAAAAGTAGGTTAGCCCGATTTTTTAAAGTTACTCCAATCTTTTCTGAACACTTAGCGATTGAAGGTAATAGAAGAATTAAAGATGTTGTAATATCTCATATTCATGCATCAAGAACGCATTTTGAGAATTTAAAATCCGATATACATAGTGTTGACGAGGTTGGCTCATGAAGAAGATATCTGAAAGAGCGATACAACTTTTAGTAGACATCGCAAATTACAAAATAACGGAAGCAAAAACCAAGGCTGCTGAAGAAATAAGCATCCTTTATAACATTGGAGAGTTTATAGGTAGTAAAAAATTCAAATACTCTTCAGATGATCGCACTAAAGCCCGTCAGTGGTGTGAAATACTAGGTATTAAGCCAGCAACTTATAACCTTGATCAATCTTCTCGTGCAGAGGTAGGTAAGCATAGAGCAAGAGAAAAGAAAAGTGGCATCAATGTATTCAGTGAGTTTGCTTGTTTTAAGCCATTAACGGGTATGCCTAAAGTCAATGGCCTACCTATTCATATACCGCCTTTAAGCCATGCAAATATTCGTCCTCAAGACGTTCAGTCAATAGATGCAGATGCGCTTTTTGTTATAGAGAATTTGGAAACCTTTGTTGAGCAGTTAACCTGCTTACTAATTGATGAAAAATTACCCCAAAGTTCTATAGCTATCTTTAGAGGCTCCCCTCATTTTGGTGGAAACATGGAAAAAGTAGCGAATAAGTGGGGTAAAGAATTCAATATACCAAGATATGGCTTCTATGATTATGATATTTCTGGCCTAATTAAAGCAGTTGAGCAAAAGTATGATTACTTACTGCTCCCGTCAACTGAACAAATTATAGACTTTAATATCAAAGGAAATTTCGAAGATCTCAATCAACAACAAATGGAGCTTTATTTGAAGTTTAATAATACCCCACCCCATTGGTTAAAAAAGCATATTGATTTATTTAAAAACATGGGAGGCAGCTTTACTCAGGAGCGTTTAGTTTCACTTGGTGTATCATTTTCATTAGTACCGATGGAAAGTGTTATATATGAATAAAAAAGTGTATCAATCTTTTTCAATTATAGAAAACCTCGCTTACTGGGAAGGTGGTTTAAACGCTTCAATTCTTGGGGCTTTCCTTGGAATAGCGCCTAGCAATGCTCGTAAATATATAAAAGAATACCAAACACAATACCCTAAAAATTTAATTTATAATAGTTCTAATCCAGAGAAGTTATTCGAAGCTCAACCAGAGTTTGAATGTAAGGTGATCACTGGCAAATGGGCTGACTATGTTCAGTTTATTTCTGCTAATAAAACCTATCAGTCATTTATCGATCTTGGTCCTCATGCTCTTCAACATGTCCAGCCTAGCATTTTTAGACAAATTAATTTTGCAATTAGAAAGCATAATGCGCTTACGATTATTTATCACTCAAGGAGTCGTCCCGATGGCAGAATACGTGTAATTCATCCGCATGCAATTGCTTCAAGTGGTTTGCGATGGCACTGCCGAGCATATGACCCCGAAGATAATGAGTATAAGGATTTTAATTTAGGTCGTATCGGTAAAGTCATAAGACAAGAGCCTTCAGAGCTTAATCACTCTAACGATCTTAAGTGGTTTAAATTTGAAAGCCTAGTCGTTGGTCCTAATAATAAATTAGATGATGCCTTTCAAGCTATAGTGATGCGTGACTATGGTCGCGAAAAAAATTTCACAATCAAAATTAGACAGTCAATGGTTCCATATTTTTTACAATTTCATAATGTAAGCATTGATGTTGAAAATGATAACCCTCATGAAAAGCCACTAATGCTAGTTAATGCCAATGAGCTCCATCACTGTTTGTTCTAGCCTATAAAATAGTTCTCAGTTAACAAGGGATTGTTTTTTTAATCAGTAAAAAGGAGATTTACCCAATGAGAGCTACATTTGATTCTGTGAATGTATATGAGCTATGCTTAAATTTAAATCAGTTATAGCGGTATATTATGTCTAGGAAGATTGGTCATACTGAGGCCCAATATAGTAAATGGATTAAAGAAGGGCGCGGCTCAGGCGAGCATCAAGATTATAAACCTTGGTTAACCGTTTACGATGTACCATCCGACGGTCGTGTGCACCGTGTTTTTGGTTATAAGTCCAAGCGAACACACCATTTATTATCTGACCTGGAACTTTCTATGTTTTACTTACTTGAATGGCGGTCAGATGTGCTGCAAGTAAAGGAACAATTTCCGCTTGATCGTGATATTACTAAAGAGCTTGCTGAATCGGCAGGTATTAAACACCCGAATTTGCGTGGTTTAGAGCAATATTTATCAAGTGACTTTCTTGTTGAAACCAGCTCCCGTGATCTCCCCTATTTTGCGTTACAAGCTAAGTATGTGAATTCGTTTGAAGAGCTACGAAAAATAGAGATTCTTGAACTAGAACGCCGTTATTGGCATGAAAAAAAGATCCCTTGGCAAATAGTAACTGAGGCCGAAATCCCGCGCGTAGTGAAAATTAATATAGAATGGATTTACTCAATGCAGGGAGCGCATAAAGAAACACCCGAATCAGCTATTGAGCAAGCTCGATTTTATGCGGACTATTTTGCTAAACATCCAACCAAAACTCTTATAAACATCTGTAAGGAAATTGATTCTGCCTACGAACTAGATTTAGGAGAATCACTCTATGAAATACGCTGCTTAATGGCAGATAGGTATTTTACCTTTGATATTTTTACACCAGTTCAAAAGCTTCAAGTTGGGCAACTTAATTTAGGTGATGTTGATCAGATTAAGGAGGTGTTGCGTGTTTCAAATCAATGAAGTATTACAATACGAACAAACTTTGTACCGTATTTTAATGGTGTTTGATTACTACGTACTTTGGATAAAAGTAAATGATGATAAGGCCTTTCCTGAGTTTGTTGAAATAGCTGAACTAGAACAAGGGTTTCAAGATGAAGTAATCAAACGTGAAAATGATCCATACAGTGATATTTTCACAGTTATTCCTGAACTTGGTTCTACCGCTCAGATAAAGCGTGATGAAAACTATGCAGCAATTAAACCCCTGATAGAGCTTGAAGACTGCTACGAATCAAAAGCTCGTGGCAAAGTAGTTAATCAAATAGTAGCTGACACAGGTAAAACCAAGCAATCTATTTACCGCTTTGCCCGCAGGTATTGGCAGCGCGGTCAGATCCCGAACGCATTGTTACCTGACTATAAAAACTCAGGTGCAAAAGGCCAAAAGCGCCGCGCAACGACTACGAAACTAGGTAGACCTCGAAAGTATATGACTGGTACTGGCGCTTTAATTGATGATTTTACTGAGAAGCTCTTTCGTATTGCCATTGAGCGTCATGTATTAACTGACAAAAGTAAATCGTTTAGGTACGCACACAATCGCCTTAAAGACATATACGAGCAATATTTTCCTGAATTACCTGAAGAAGAGTTGCCGACGCTCAGGCAAATGGAGCACTTTTTCAAACGTGAATTCCGCCAAGTTGATAAGATTGAAACACAGGCAGGCGAAATCAAAAATAAGAAAGACATACGGCCGCTTACTGGTACTGCAGCAGCAGATGTTTTGGGGCCAGGTATGCGTTACGAGATTGACGCGACAATAGCTGACATTTATTTGGTATCAGATACTGAAAGAAGCAATATTGTTGGCCGTCCAATCATTTATATGGTCATTGATGTATTTAGCCGTATGGTGGCAGGCTTTTATATCGGCTTTGAAAACCCATCGTATGCAGCAGCAATCCAAGCTCTACATATGGCTTCTACTGATAAAGCTGAATATTGTCGTAAGTTTGGCTTTGATATAACCCCAGAAGAATGGCCATGCATTGGTTTACCTTCCGCACTTTTAGCGGATAGAGGTGAATTAATGGGGCATCAGATTGAATGCCTAGATAAAGGATTTGGGGTGCGTATTGAAAATACATCGCCATTTAGAAGTGAGGCGAAAGGTGTTGTTGAGCGTTCTTTTAACACTTTTCAAGCAGTGTTTAAGCCTTTTTCACCGGGTGTTGTCACAGGAACCAAAATCAAAAAGCAAGGCGACAGAGATTATCGCTTAGACGCTAAGCTTACGATTCAAGAGTTCACTAAAATTATTTTAGCGTCAGTGCTGTACCACAACCAATATCACGTAATTAAAGGCTATGATAAAGCAGCTGATATGCCAACCGATTTACCAAATAACCCTCTAGCATTATGGAATTGGGGCTTACAACACCGTACCGGTCGATTAAAAAAGCCTGAAGCAGAATATCTACGTGTGGCGCTCATGCCGCGAACACGCGCAACGATATCAGAATCGGGAGCTTGCATTTTTGGCCTGTATTACACCAGTACTGAGCTCTTAAAGCTTGGTTGGATGCACCGAAGTAAGGAAGTTAAGCGACCTGAAAAAGTGGACGTAGCATATGATTTAGCAACAGCAGATTACATATACATATACCCTGATTCTAAAAGCAACAGCTACTTTGCCTGCCAATTAGCAACACGCTCAAGGCAGTTTTCTGGAGCTAGTTTCTGGGATGTATGGCAACAAAGTGATGAACTAAAGCAAACTCAGGCAGATGCAAAGCTAATTGCCGATGAACGCAAGCGCGTTTTGGAGCGGCAAGTAATAGGTGTTGTTAAACAAGCAGAAAAAATAGCACCAAAACAAACTGGTTTGTCAGATGCTGAACGAATACGCAATATCCGTGATAATCGAGCTGATGAAAAGGCCAAAGAGCGCAAAGCACGAGCTTATAAGCCCGTTGAGATTGATACCAGTAAAGCAGCTCAAGTGCATTACCTCTCCGAGCCGGATGAGGATTTGGATTTTCCTGACTTTTCGGAGCAACTGTTTAAGGAAGATGACGACGTATGAATTTATCACATAACATCTTCAGAGCCGTTTATCAGGAATCTGACATTGAGCGTTACAAAAGTAACCCGTTTATTGAGGCACTACCAAAAGTTAGCAAAATCAATGAGCTTAAAATTAAGCTAGAAGGTAAGGTTAAATACGACCCAGCAGCAGGTTATTTAGATGCCAGGCAACGAGCACATGAGCTATGTGGCTTACTTGATGACTTTTTTCAGCCGTTATCTATACATGTGGCACTCGAAGAAAAAATAGCTCTAATGATCCGTGGTGGCTATGTTGCCAGAAACATCGCGACTGGTCAGCTGCAACAACATTTGCAAAATGGCTACGAACGAATGATGACAGGAGATATCAATAGCTTTCGTTTCGCTGAAGCTCCGTCAACTGCGCGTTGTTTATCGCTAATAGGTTGTTCTGGATGCGGTAAAAGTTCTAGTGTATTACGGATATTAGCCACCTACCCACAAACGATTTATCACGAGCAATATAATACTTACCAGCTAACCTATTTGCGTATTGAGTGCCCAGTTGATGGGTCTTTAAAGAGCTTATGTTTAAACTTCTTCCAAGAGGTAGATAAGCACCTTCATACTGACCTTACTGAAAGGTACGGTCGCAAACGTCATAGTACAGAGGTACTGTTATCATTTATGGGGCAGGTAGCCAACCAATATGCTATTGGCGTGTTAGTGATTGATGAAATTCAGCGCTTAGGACGTAAGCAACAAGAAGGACAAGAGCGGATGCTCGAGTTCTTTGTAGCACTAGTGAATATTATTGGTGTGCCGGTGATTTTAGTTGGTACCCCTAAAGCTAGGCCGATATTCGAACTAGAGTTGCAATCTGCAAGGCGCAGTACTGGAATTGGATCTATGGTTTGGGAGCCTTTACCGCAGTACAAAAATAGAATTGATAAGAAAACGGGGAAGCCAAAGCCCACAGAGTGGCGATTATTGACTGATAAGCTTTGGCAGTACCAGTGGCTTATTCACCGCGATGAACCGCTCACCGAAGAGATCCGAAATACGTGGTTTGAATTATCCCAAGGTGTGTTGGACATTGTGGTTAAGTTATTTGTACTTGCGCAGCTACGCGCCATTATCACGGGTGTTGAACGCATATCATCAAAACTATTTGTGAAAGTGTATGAATCAGAATTGCAGCCTATTCATCCGATGATTGAGGCGCTTAAATCTGGTAAAGCAGGTAGTATTGCAAAATACTCAGACTTACAATTTAGAGAAATAGATAAACGATTGTTAGAGCTCAGTAAGCAGATCTCTGAAGTTGAAGCTACTAAGTTAGACTCACTACCTTTCGCCAGTGATTCAGAGGCAATGAGGCTTTACAATCTCCTGCTCGGGATGGGGTGCGACTCGGAGTTATTGGTACCATTAGTTAAAAAAGCAGTTAAAGACCACCCAAACTTACAGGTAAGAGGGCTTATTCCACTCGTACTTGAGTGGTATGAGCAAACGCCAGACGAAATTGAACAGTCCAAAGAAAAACCAAAGCTAATCAAACTTAAAGATTGGCATACACTATCAAGCAACGATTTACGGTTTGGTTACTCTCAACACAAAAAGCAGTCAACTGAGCTTTATCAGCGCTACAAGCAACAAGGAAATATTTTTGATATAACCTCTTGGCTTAAGCAAAGCGTGTAGCATGGCGTGCTTACCAGTGCCTTATCCAGATGAGCTGCTTTATAGCGTTATTGCAAGATACGGTGTACATTCAGGCATAACCTCTCCCAAACAATTACTTGATGATGTATTTCAAAACCGTAAAATAATCGCCTCAGTTGCGTTTCAAGGACATTTATCGCAGATCTCTATACATTATCAAGGTAATGCTGATTTAACGCCATGCAAGCTATTACAAGCTCACACACTATTTCCATTATATTCATCTTTTGTTCATCCAGACATTACCGAACACGCTAAGCATGAGTTACTCTCTGATTGCAGACATTCTGCAGAAGTACAGCTAGGCAAGGCGGCATCCAAAGTTAAAAGTCCTCACTACTTGCGATATTGCCCGTTATGCGTAGGGGCACAAGTAAAACAATATGGAGAGGCATTTTGGGCAAGGCGATGGCAGCTTCCTGGCTTATCAGTTTGTGCAGAGCACGGAATGTATCTTATAGGAAGCCCTGTGTTGATTAGCGAAGTACACAGGCATCAATTTATCGCACTTAGTCCTCATGTGCTTTTACACTCAAGCCCACGGCTTACAACCAAAAAAGTTGCAATGCTTGCAGCGTATGCTCAGCAATTACTGAACTTGCCTGAGCAGCGTATTCACTCGTTGCAATGGAGTTGTTTTTATTATCAATTAGCTAAGCAGTTAGGCTTTGTTAGGAGAAAGCGTGTTGAGCATAATCTAATTGCAAACTTGGTTTTAGGTTACTGGGGAGCTCATACCTTAGCTAGTTTTTCGCTCAATATTAGTAAAGTAGATAAGAACAATTGGTTAAGGTGTTTGTTTAGAAAACACAGAAAATCGTTTAGCTATCTTCAGCACTTGATTGTATGGCAAGCGTGCTATGAGCAACAACTGGATCTAGCGAAAATACTCTTTGAAGTCTCACAATTACCACAATCACATTACGATGATGTACCTGCGCATATTGAGCCGGTAATAGTAGATCAAGTACGTCGCACAGAATGGCAACACGTTGTCGCTAAATTTGGCGTTAAAGGTGCGAGAAACCAAGGGTTTGCAGGCTTATACATATGGTTATATCGGCATGATAAGCAATGGCTAATGCAATTTAATCAAGACTCAGTGCGCCCAAGTATTGCTAAAATAAACAAAGTTGATTGGCCCTGCAGAGACAAAAAGTATGTAAAACAACTTATTTCATTGATAAATGAAGTAGAAACTCAGCTTGATTCAGACCGCCATACAGTAACCTGGTTGGTTACCCATGCAAGTATCCCTTTGTCTCAGATCAAACATTTAGAAAAGTTACCGTTATGTAAATTGTTTTTTGAAAAATATTGTGAAAGTATAGAAGAGTATCAATGTCGTAGAATTGCATTAGCTTGCATTGATAGTTTAAAAAAATACGAGCAATTGAAAGCATGGCGAATTGAGCGTATAGCAGGATTAAGCAAGGAAAGAACCCGACCAATTGTGTCGCAACTGTTAGGATATGCAGTAAAGTATGAAGCAAGTTGATCGATTTAAAAAACTACCAGACAATGCCAGAATACAGGCTATGGGTAACCTGTTTAAATACAGCGACCGTCTAACATGGGATATTGGTGTTCGTATTGAGAATTCCACCCGTCAAGCTCTTAAATTTAGCCAACTCCCATATTTAAGTCGGCAAGTCGTATTAAATCAGACTACTGCTGCTATTCCTCCTGGCTTCCCAGTTGAATTTATATTACCTGATAATGCACTTTGGCAAATGGCTACTGTTAAAGATTGTGGTTTAGTTAAATTCAAAGCTGGTGATGAGCAGTCTCAACATTGCTTTATGTTTGAAAGTGAAGATAAAACTATTTATCTCCCACAATTAGAGCTCGCCCGTGCACTATTTTTTACTAATAACTATTTTGCTAACGCAGCGCTGGTTAACAATGCTCTCGATTTTGAATTTGACGTTGAACACAATCCATCAAGTGATGATGAAGAGTTTCCACTTGATGTATTAATCAACGCTTTGCCTACAACAAATTGCCCAAAAGTATTATTTGATAATGAAGGGTTTAGATATCTGCTTGCTTGGATATTGCTAGACAGTGATGTAAAGGATTCGTTTGAAAGTATTTATAGGTATTTCTCACAAGAGCTTATAAAAACAGACAGGTTTGAGCGTTGGACATTTAGGTTTGATCCACCCCAATTGAAGGGTGTAAAAGTCGCCGCACGAGGCTGGAAATCACCGGATGAAAATCTTTGGTTTATTAATCGTATTGAAGCGCTAGAAAACTTGTCGTTTCCAGACATTGCAGATATTGGTTACTTTCATCCAAACTTTACTGAGAACACACCTAGTTCTAGCAAAGGCACAGGTGGCACTTATCCTCAATTACCTACACAGCGAGAAATAGACGAAGAGAGTGATGGCAGCTCAGATAACGAATCAGCATTGATATTTTGTGATGCTACACTAATTAATTTCAATAACTCTCCCCGCACCCGAAAAGTTTATGCTAAAGCCAAAGCTAAATCAGGTGGTAAAGAAGACGAAGAAAAACCTAGTACATTATCACCAGAGGTAAGCACAGATGATTCAAACTCTCGTGGCGACATACCCAGAGCCACCGTTGATGGTTTAGATGGTCAAACCGACAACGCTCACTTATACCTCAATAAGTTTGATAGTTTCTTTAAAATGCTCGAAGTATTAGAAAAAGAACATGGAATTCAAATAAGTAAGCCTGTAATTCGAAAGTTACCAGAAATTGGTCGTAGTAAGAGCCACCTAATGACTGACTGGTCACCAAGGTGCATGGCTATCGTGCGAGTTGAACATCAAACCGAAGGCTATTTTTTGTTAGAGGTAGATACCTCTGATGGTCGAGCATCAATCGCTACAAAAGTAATTTCAGCTAGAGCATTAACTTTGCAAAAGAGCTCATTGCAAGATTTTATACCTGAGATAGAAAAAAGGTTGCTTAGCAATCAATTCTGCTGGCCAAAGAAATTTTTTGATGAGTTGGTAGGAGAGTTGAAGCACATGAGTTTGTCACATCAGAAAGTAAAGGAAGTAGGTAAGTTAAGTGAAAAAGAGATACATCATTGGGCATTTAGATTTAAGAAAAACTTAAATTTCAAAGATGTATTATAAACAACATAGGAGAAAGGAATGTATTACCCAAACTTACGATGGAAACAAGGTGAAGTAAAAGCGTTAGAAAATGCGCCAGAGGATTGGTATGCTAAAATGTGCCCTATTTGGATAGTAGAAAACCCGCAGGAGGGGCTAGTCGACTCAGTTTTGGGAATTGTCTCTCTTTGGAGTGGTAATCAAATATTAGATATGAGTCGGGTTGATATTGAAACAGTAGAAGATGAACTTTTTGATGCTGTTTCATCTACTCCACTTCCTTTTGCAATTACGCCTAAGAGCTCAAGGTTTTTAGGAGAGGACTTGCAGAGGGTTTTCAAAAATAACCCATGTTTTCGGGTTGCATGCTCCCCCTCACTGGAAGAGGTATTGAATCCAGAGACACATGATGAGAACTTAAGCTATATTAGTGACTTTATTGAAAGCCAAAATGTGAAAGTAATCTTGGATTTTGGTGTTGTAAATTCACGCTATGTAGCTGATTCAGATAGTTTAGCTGAAATTGTTGAAATTTATTTAAACGCTGGAGTAATGGAAGTTATTATATCTGGGGGAAGTTTTCCTAAAACCTTGCAAGATATTCAGGGCGTGGAACATATAACTCGATTTGAAAAGCTTCTGTTTCAACGGTTATCTGAAAAAGTTACTAAGCCTATAAGTTATAGTGACTACGCAACTCTAAGTCCTGAATGGAATCAATCTGAGATTATGAGAAGTAAGCATATTAATATCAGGTATACACATGACGATTATTGGGTCGTGCTTCGACAACCTGGTAAGGATAAAGCCGCAATATATGAATTAACGAGAATACTCGTGTTACAAAGTGAATTTAGAGGGGCTGAATTTTCTTGGGCTGATAATGTTTGGGTTGAAAGGGCAAAAGAACCTCCAGTGATTGGACCTGGTAATTCAACATTTCATGTCTCGGAGTTTATCCATCATCATATATCACAAGTCTTAGTATGCGACTAATAAGACTAAAAGGGAGTTAGACAAAAGTCTGGCTCCCGTCAAAAGCTCAAGAGTGGTCTTTGAGTTGCCTTAGAGTCTCTACTTGGTTTCCAAGAAGCTTGCCTATTTGGCAAAGTGTTTAGAATCCACTTCCTTAGTGTTGAAATTGTAGAAGCATTTTGAATTCTCATTTTTAATTGTGAGTGAGATAAGTTGCTTATACCTGTACCATTATTAATGCTTGTAAGAAATTGCTTCGATTCGTCATTCGTCAGTATATCAACCATTCCAGAAATACTGACATATGGATTAGGCTTTGTTCGTCTGTGTGCTTTAAGTAATCCACTTTTTGTCACTTCAATTACTCCCCACCATTCTGGAATTATATCAAGAGCAGGTGATAAATGTTTGGTCGCACAAACAAGAGTAATAAAATCAAAGGATTGCTCATATTGCCAGCCTTGGGATACTAAGCGTTTCAAAGAATCACTGTGGCTCTTTATTTCAAAACACTCAAGCTTATTTGAGCAATAAACCATATCCGCTCTAATTACACCGTTTTGTAAAGCGACTTCTTCTAGTAACTTTTCATTTTTAAATGCTTTTCGCTTTGCAAGTCTGGAGATAATAAACTGCCGAATATCAGGATCATTCATAATTTTTAATTTTCTATTTGATTTATTTACAGTATAACATTACCATAATTATGCGATTATGCAAATATTTTGGTGTTTATGGGTATTGAATCTTTGCAGGCTGACTTAAAAAAGTTCTTCGAAAATGAAGGTTGTATTTCATCCTCATCTATAGCTTTATTGGTTGGCATGGAGCAGTCTACAGTGTATCGAAGTCTGTTTATGGGTAGGCCTAAATTAACAAAGGGGTTAATTGATTTATGCAATTATGCAAAAATCAATGCATTTGATTATAAGCACAAAGATCCTGCATCAAATCAATATTTAATGGAAGCATTAAGTATTGTGTGGAACGGGACTGATACACATGCAAAACAGTTAAGTAAGCTTTTATTAACAGCTCATTCCTGTAAACTTAATGGTAATAGGAATTGAAGCTGAGGAATTATGATGGAACAGTTTAAACCTCCTTCTAAAGCGGCCATATATAAAAAGGTTAAAGATTGTGGTGCAAGTAAGGCTATTTTGAAGCGAATTTTACCTGAGTGGTGGCATGATGATTTGCTTTTGACAAATTCTGGACTGTTACAATTCTCACTTTTGTTGAAAAACCGATTGGGTATTCAGATGGAGCTTGAGGATAAAGGAAGTATTAATTTTAGCCTTTTACCTGCCTCTATTCAGTTCAAAAAACGATCCTCAACTGATTATGATAAGTTGTCAGCTTCGGCTTTACTTGCCCAAGCGATCGGAAAAACATTTATAAAAACACTTCGATATAATGAAGTTGAGCAAAATCTTGAACGCTTTTTCAGAGAATTATCGCAATTACAAAATGTTGACTTAAATGGCGTAGTTACGGCGCTCTGGGATCACAATATACCAGTATTATATTTAGATAAGTTTCCTGCGGCATTTTCTCGTCCTGCAGGTACCATCGTGCGTGATAGTGATTTATATACAATTATTTTAAGCCATAAACATAGAAGTCCATCAACTCAGCTTTTTGTTTTACTTCATGAAATAGGGCATATGAAATTTGGACACTTAAGTGGCTCTGGTGTTATCACAGATGCTAGTGTGTCAGCATTGGGGGAGTCACTTAAAGAGGAAACTGACGAGCAAGAGGTTGAAGCTGATCAGTTTGCACTAGATACTTTGAGGAATGGAGTTGATATTCAAAATATAATTCAAAGTATTGGGTTTATACAAAGGCCTGCAGAGCTAGCTTTGCTTGCACAAAAGCTAAATCGAGAAATGAACGTCAATCCAGGGCATTTTGTGCTGAGTTACGGCCGAAAAAGTAGAAATTGGCCATTGGCTCATCAAGCTCTAAAGTTTTTAGAGCAGGGGGAGGCTCAAAATATTTTCAAAAAGCATTATTTACACGCATTAAATAAATATGAGTTTAAGAAAGATGATCTTGAATTATTAGAACGCATGCAATAGCTGCAAAGGAATGAAATGTTTTTATATGTTGATAATGATGTGATTATCAAATTAGCAGAGTACGAACTGCTGATTTCTTTACATGATATAGTTTCGAAACTTGGTTATTCTATACATGTACTTGAAAGTTTTCAGTATGTCGTTGGTCTTAATAATCCGGAACGATCGAGTAAAATTTTTTCCTCTGCTTCAAGTTTGGAACAAGCTAAACAGTTTTTGGATGTGGTTCAGCCTGCACGTATTAAACAAGCCTCTACAATTAAGCTTATAAACTCAATAGATGAGCCAAATTTAGATGAGGGTGAGCTGACTTTAATTGGATGTGCTATTGAGTCCGATATGCCAAGTTTTTGTTCAGGAGACAAAAGAGCGATTAGAGCTGTGAATAAGCTCGCATCAACTCAAGCTTTGACGTTTGATAATTGTATCATAATCATCCTAGAGCATACTTTGCAAATGCTAATAAATGCATTGGACACAGGGGAAGTTATAGAGCGAGTTGTGTGTAAACCTGATGTAGATAAAGCAATTAAGCTCTGCTTTCAAGGCGCCGCAGTAGATACTATTGAGAACGTTATTTTGGCATTAAATAGCTACATAAATGACTTGAAGAATAAATGCTCATCTCTTTGTTTTTTAGAAGTCGAGTCCTTGGATTAACTATTTACAAATCTAAAGCTATTACTTTGCTACCTGTTGTTTATTAGTCGAAGAAAAGCTACCAGAGTGAAACTTTATTATTTATCTAAGTGTATGTTTATACGGCTTCTGAGATATAGTATGAAACTTTATTTCTCAACTTCAAATTGCTAAGTCAAAAAATGGGACCATACAGAATGGTTTAGTATGAAACTTTATTGTTGACCCACACCTGTTAAAGATAAAAAGGCGCTTAATGCTGTCTCTTATACACAAATCCCTGCTAAGAAATTAGCGGGGATTTTTTTGAACTAAATCTCAATGTCATGATCAGATCTTCAAATCTTGTTTGAGGGCACATTATGATTAACGAACATACTCATTG
>Ga0207906_1000247_pt1 | contig 27243 bp, 24 predicted proteins | sample LinPmetageLP37_FD_184050 | JGI IMG/M metagenome (GOLD analysis project Ga0207906, IMG submission 184050) | Marine viral communities from the Pacific Ocean - LP-37 (SPAdes) | ecosystem: Environmental > Aquatic > Marine > Oceanic | place: Pacific Ocean | collected 2010-06-16 | reverse complement strand
GGAGAAGCAATCTGAAAATTGCAAGTAGTTGATTTACAGATTACTTCGAAATAAAAATTTCTCGTAATGACGGTTAATATTTTTTAGACAACCTCTTTTTGATGAGATGAATGTCACTTATTTTTCAAATTGTTTGAGTGTTTTAATAATAATGGACACACAATCTAATAATTGTTCTTTAGTCATAACCAAAGGCGGTGCAAACCGGATGATGTTACCATGTGTTGGTTTTGCCAACAATCCATTATCTCGCAAAGCCAAACAAATATTCCAGGCCGTATCACTTTCTTCATCTTCATTAATAACAATGGCATTTAGCAAACCTTTACCTCTTACTAATTTTACAATATGGCTGTTGTCAATATATTTTTGCAATTCACTTCGGAATAAATTCCCTAGTTGAAAAGCATTTTCTGCTAGCTTCTCATCTCTTACCACTTCTAGAGCTGCAACGGCAACGGCAGCTGCCACAGGATTTCCTCCAAAAGTACTGCCGTGATTTCCAGGTTTAATGACGTTCATAATAGCATTATTTGCTAAAACGGCAGATACCGGATACACACCACCACTTATAGCTTTTCCTAAAATAAGAATATCAGGTTTTACATTTTCATGATCAACCGCTAATAATTTTCCGGTACGTGCAATGCCTGTTTGTACTTCATCGGCAATAAATAACACATTATATTGTTCACAAAGTGCCTTAGCTTTTGCCAAATATCCTTCATTAGGCACATAAACACCTGCTTCTCCTTGAATGGGTTCTACTAAAAAACCAGCTATATTTGGATTGTTTTTTAACGTATTTTCTAATGCAATTAAATCATTGTATTCTATTTTAATAAATCCATTGGTATAAGGCCCAAAATGTTTCCTTGCAACAGGATCATTTGAAAATGAAATTATCGTTGTTGTTCGCCCGTGAAAATTGTTTTTACAAACAACAATTTCAGCTTTATTATCTTCAATTCCTTTTACTTCATAACCCCATTTTCTACATAACTTTAAAGCAGTTTCTACGGCTTCGGCGCCTGTATTCATAGGTAATACCTTATCAAATCCAAAAAATTCACAAACAAATTTTTCGTATTTTCCCAACACATCATTATAAAATGCTCTGGATGTTAATGCCAAAGTTTGCGCTTGATTAATCAAAGCATTTACAATTTTTGGATGACTATGCCCTTGGTTTACTGCTGAATACGCTGATAAAAAATCATAATATTTTTTACCATCTACGTCCCAAACATAAACCCCTTCACCTCTAGTTAAGACTACGGGAAGTGGATGATAGTTATGAGCTCCATACTTGTTTTCTAATTCAATTGCGTTCTGAGATGTTAATTGTTCTAAAACAGCCATTTTAATATTAATTTAAATTGATAAAATAACCATTCCTTGCTTGTCCCAAATGATTTTTGGGTGGGAGAGAAATCATCCTAAATAGTGTCGCAAGGTACTAAATATTAGTATCGTACTAAAATCTTAATCAGACATTTTTCCTGATAATGATGAGATTTGCAATTCTAAACGTTTCATCTCTCGCAATAAGGCATTTTTGTCCATTTGCATCCATGCAAATATCTTCATCATACTCACTCCTAATAGAAAGGCAACTCCACCTATTCCCCATTTAATCAATTCGTTAGTAACATCAGTATTGAAAAACTGAATTACACAGTAAACGAAAAACCCGAAAAAAACTGCAGTCATAATATTCATAATGATTATGAGCCATTTCATTTTTCCTGAAAATATTCCAAGGATCATTTGAAAAGCATTCTGTTCCTCAAGTTGATCATAAAATTTAGCTTCTTCTTGGGTTAATGTCTCTTTAATTAATTTGTCAATGTCTTCCATATTAGTTTTCATGAGTTTTATTTTTTAAAGATTGTTTTAATTTTTCTCTAGCAGTAAATAATCTGGATTTAGTTGTTCCTATAGATACATTCAATTGTTTACTAATTTCCTTTAAGGAATAATTTTCTAAGTAAAATAATCGAATGACTAGTTGTTGGTTTGGTGGAAGTAATTTAATTTGATTTAAGATGTCTTTTTGAGCAGCCAATTTAACTTCTTCATTATTATCAATTATTTGTTGCTCCTTTTTATAAGATTCTAGGCTTAAACGCTTTTTATTATTTTCATTTATATGGTCTAAAGATTTTGTGTATACAATGCGTAACGCCCAACTTCCAAAACTATTTGTGTCCTTTAAATCATGTAATTTAGGGATAATGATGCTCCAACAATCCTGCGCAATATCCTTAGCCACTTCGGCATCTTTAACTATCCAAAAAGCCTTGTTACAAAATTGTTTATGCCACTTTTTTACCAATAATATCAAAGCATCCTTATTTCCAGATTGATAATTTAAAACTAATTGACTATCGGATAATATTGGGTTTTTTTTCATTCTTATAAGAACAACTTATAGAACTCATCTTGACTTTTTTCATTGAAGCGAAAAATTAGGCTTTTGTGCTCAGATGAAGACTTTTTTGCACTTCATAGCAGGGTTAAGAAGTAAGAAAAAGACAAAATATGAGGGCAAAATGTTGATTTTGCAGCCAATTATAAAAAGTCAAGATGAGTTCATATATTAAAGACATCAAAAAACTAAAAAGGTTCATTTTATTTTCATCAAAATTGGAATCTCTTCCTAATAAAATCAAAATCTATTAAAGTTAATGTAAATAAAATGATATTTATTTAGTGCTATTATTATTTTTGCACCATGTCAAGAAGAAACAAAAAACAAATTTTTACAAATATTGAAGTTATGGATGCTGGATCTAAAGGCAAAACCATAGCAAAAGCACCAGATGGTAAAGTCATTTTTTTACCAAATGCCGTTCCTGGTGACGTCGTTGATGTACAAACCTTTAAAATGCGAAAGGCATATTATGAAGGGAAAGCCATAAATTTCCATAAACTTTCAGATAAGAGAACACAACCTGCTTGTGAACATTTTGGTGTTTGTGGTGGTTGCAAATGGCAAGATATGGGGTATGCCCATCAGCTATCTTACAAACAAAATGAAGTGGTTAATAATTTAACCAGAATTGGACATATTGAACTACCTGAAGTGACTCCAATACTAGGCAGTGAAAAGCAATATTTTTATAGAAATAAAATGGAGTTTTCATTTAGTGATGCCCGCTGGCTTACTGTAGAAGAAATACAATCTGATAAAGATCTGGGTGATAAAAATGCGTTAGGATTTCATATTCCTGGAATGTGGGATAAAATTTTAGACATTAAAACGTGCCACCTGCAGGAAGATCCATCAAACGCCATAAGAAATGCTGTTAAAACATTTGCGATTGAAAACAATTTAGAATTTTTTAATACACGAAACCAAACCGGATTTTTACGCACCATGATGATTCGCACATCAACTACTGGCGACCTTATGGTAATGATTCAGTTTTTTAAAGAAGATAAACCAAATAGGGAATTACTATTAAATTTTATTGCAGAAAGTTTCCCGCAAATAACATCATTACAATTTGTTATAAACGAAAAAGCCAATGATACCATTTATGATCAAGAAGTGATTTGCTATAAAGGAGACGACCATATTTTTGAAGAAATGGAAAGTTTGAAGTTTAAAATAAATGCTAAATCTTTTTATCAAACCAATTCAGACCAAGCCTATGAACTTTACAAAATAGCAAGAGATTTTGCCGGTTTAACAGGTGAAGAATTAGTGTATGACTTATACACAGGCGCTGGAACCATAGCCCAATTTGTGGCAAAACAAGCCAAAAAAGTGATTGGTGTGGAAGCAGTACCTGATGCCATTATGGCGGCTAAAGAAAACGCACAATTAAATAACATACAAAACGTTGAATTCTTTGTGGGTGATATGAAGCATGTTTTTAATAATAGTTTCATAGCAAAACATGGGCAGCCAGATGTTATCGTTACCGATCCGCCACGTGATGGCATGCATAAAGATGTGGTACAACAAATATTAAATATAGCCCCTGAAAAAGTAGTGTATGTAAGTTGTAACAGTGCCACGCAAGCAAGGGATTTAGCTTTAATGGACAGCTTATATAAAGTAACAAAGGTTCAAGCCGTTGATATGTTTCCTCAAACTTTTCATGTTGAAAATGTTGTACTTTTGGAAAAACGATCTGGTTTAACTAATTAATTGAGAAGAATTAAAAACAAATGAAACAGTTTAATGGTTTAGGCATATTATTCATATTGATAACGATTGTTTCGTTAAGCTGTGAACCCGATGATATTTGTCCTGAAAGCACCCCAACTACACCAAGTTTAATTATCAGACTGTACGATATATCAAATCAGGAAAGCAAAAAAAATGTTTCCGGATTAAGAATTCAGGGAGTTGGCAATGACAATGTGTTGACCAATTTTAATGTGGTAACCACAGATTCTATTATTTTACCATTAAAAACAGATGCCATATCTACTCAATATAAACTTCATAAAGAATATACCTATAATGACAATAACACACCTGATGATCCTAATGATGATGTTATTGGAGGAAATGAAGACATCATTACCATAAATTATAACACTCAAGAAATCTTTGTATCCCGGGCATGCGGCTATAAAACCATTTTTGAAAATGTGACCATAACTTTAGAAAATGATGGCAATAACTGGATACAATTTATACAACCTGTAAACGATAATCAATCTGTAGAAAATGAAACAGCAGCACATTTCAATCTATTTTTTTAGCATCATTACGGTGATGCTAATGTGTGTTTCTGTTAATGCACAAAATGATAGCCTGATAAGCACCGTAAATGATTCCTTAAAAATAAAACTTAAATACGGACTTCGGGTTGGTGGTGATGTTGGGAAACTAATACGCTCTTATGCGGATGATAATTATACGGGCTTTGAAGTGAATGCCGATTTCAGAATTAAAAAAGCCCTATATATTGCTGGGGAACTAGGAATTGAAAACAAAACAACAACCAATGATTATTTAAATGTGACTTCCAAAGGCACCTATTTAAAGGCGGGTATTGATTATAACATGTATAAAAACTGGCTGAATATGGATAACATGATTTATTCGGGATTCAGAATTGGTGCCAGCTCTTTTAGTCAAAATATCAATGACTTTACCGTCTATAATACCAACCAATATTGGCAACCTCAGTTCTCATCAACTGAATTGCAAAAATTTACTGGTTTATCGGCCATTTGGGTAGAACTTATTATTGGTATAAAAGCACAATTGTTTAATAACCTTTATCTGGGTCTTAACGTACAACTTAAAGGCTTGGTAAATGAAACTGTACCAACAAATTTTCAGAATATCTATATTCCAGGATTTAATAAAACCTATGACAGTAGCGGTATTGGAGTTGGTTATGGTTACAGTATTTCTTATTTAATTCCGCTTTACAAAAAAGATAAAAAGTAGATTATAAGTTGAGTAATCCTTTTAGCTAAAATTCCAAATAAACAGATTTTAAAAGTAACTGGTTACTTCGGTATGATAGTCAGTTTGTTTATAATGACCCACAAGCGCTCAGGCTTTTAGAATTTAAAAAACATGATATGACTTACTGTATGGTACTTGTTTCAGTATTCATGGATATCAATCGTTTAAAATGACTTATATCAAGTTAGTATTTATACGAGAAGAAAGAAAATCGTATAAAATTTATTAACTTGTAGTAGAATATTTTTGAAATAATATTTTAGACACAAGGAAAATGATTAAGAAGACGTTTGGAACTTTTGCTGGCGTTTTTACACCAACAACCCTAACAATTTTAGGAGTCATTTTATATATCCGCCAACCATGGGTTGTGGGTAATGCAGGAGTAATAGGCGCTGTAGCCATTGTTTTACTGTCTGTTGCCATCACTCTTACAACAGCCCTTAGCTTATCTTCAATCACAACAAATGTAAGGATTGGTAGTGGTGGTGCCTTTAGTTTGATCTCTCAATCTCTTGGGTTGGAAATTGGGGGAGCCATAGGCATTCCTTTTTACTTTGCTCAGGCAATTGCAGTTGCCATGTATATTTTTGGATTTCGTGAAGGGTTACAAACTCTTACCCCCGATGTTGATCCATTTATTCTCGACTTAAGTATTTTCGCGCTCGTCATGACCATTGCGTTTATAAGTACCAGTTTTGCATTTAAGATTCAGTATGTCATTCTAGGAGTTATTGTTTTATCCTTAGTTTCTATTTATGGAGCATTATTTGTTAACGATTTGAATTTTAACTTTGAATGGTTTGGGAAATATCCGGGGTCAGTTGAAAACAATTTCAAGGGTTCATCGTTTTGGACGGTCTTTGCAGTCTTTTTTCCGGCAGTAACAGGAGTCATGGCAGGGGCTAATATGTCGGGTGACTTAACCAATCCCCGAAAAAGCATTCCCGTTGGAACAATTTCATCGGTAATTATTACAACCATCATTTATGTAAGTCTAATATTTGTTGCCGCAGTTATTGCAATACCACATGACTTGGTTGAAAATTATAATGTGTTTATTGACAAGGCACTATACGGACCAATTGTTTTAGCGGGTCTATTAGGTGCAACGCTTTCATCAGCCCTTGGCTCGTTTGTTGGCGCTCCAAGAATATTGCTTGCTTTGGGAGAAAAGAATATTTTACCCAAAAGTACAACCTTAGCAAAACTCTCAAAACGTGGCGAACCCGTAAATGCCATGTTCATTACCGCTTTAATTGTTCTAGTTGGTATTTCACTCCGTAATTTAAATACTATTGCACCTATCCTTACCATGTTTTTTATGATAACATATGCCATGGTGAATGTGGTTGCCCTTGTAGAACAAACATTAGGGTTACCCAGCTACAGGCCCACCCTAAAAATCCCAATTATTGTTCCAGCTATTGGTGCGTTGGGCTCCATTGCCATTATGTTTGTATTGAACGTAATAATCGCTTTATTTTCCTTAATATTTATAGTGATTTTCTATTTGTACCTAGTGAAAATGAACATCAAATCTGCTGCTGGAGATTCACGTAGCGGACTTTTTACGGCTTTGGCGGAATGGGCAACAAAAAAAACAAATAGCCTGCGGCAAGAAAAAGAAGTAAGGTCATGGCGTCCAGATCTACTCATGCCTGTAACCATCCCAAAAGAACTCAGAAGTTCTTTTAAACTTATACATTCCATTATTTATCCGAAAGGTTCTATTAAAATATTGGCAATGCGAAATGAAAATGAAATAGAACAGAAAAATCTGGAAAACTTTCTTAAAAATGCAGTAGAAAAATTTAGAGAAAGTGAAATGTCAGTTTCATATACATTTATTGATAATTCCGATTTTAATACCACTGTAAAAGTAAGCATGCAATCATTAAACGCTGCATTTTTTAAACCAAATACCATTTTTGCAAGTATTGACTCATCAACTTCAAACTTATCATATTATGATAAACTTATAGTAGATAGTAAAAAGAATAATTTTGGTTTAATTATTTACATCCCCTTTTCCACTGCAAGTTTAGCCATCGAAAAAAGCATCAATTTATGGATGACTAATATACCGGTAGACTGGAAAGAAAAGTTTAACATTAAGAACAATGACTTATCTACCTTGGTTTCTTTGTTGATTCGCCGCAATTGGGAAGGGACTATTAATGTGAATATTCTTAATAACAATTCACAACTAGATTTCTCTGATTCTGATATAGAAGATTTGCACACCATGATCAGATTTCCCAAGAAAACTTCTATTACTGTAAAAGAGGGTAATTTACTGGAACATGTAGTAAATAAAGAGCAAACTACAGATGTTAATATATTTAATATTGAGCAAGGAATGACAGTTGATGATATGGTGCAAATAGTCAATCAGTCTAGAATATCAGCTATTTTTTGTGCCGATTCCAATTTTGAAAATGCCCTGGTTTAATAAGCTGGCACGAATACAATCAAGAATAATTGAAAAATCTAATTTATTTAAAAAAAATTAATGTAAAAAACAAATTACTTTACAATCACCGCTATGTTTCGATTAAAATTACTCCCCTATACATATTGACTCTAAAATTTAAAAAACCTAACTTAGCTTATAGTTTGTTGAAATTATTTTAATATCATTTAAAAATGAATTCACAACAACTCAAATTATTTTTAAACCGATATTGGATATTATTAGTATTAATAGCAATAAAGTTGATTTTACAGTTTGTCCTTGTAAATCCGATTTATGAATTGCACAGGGATGAGTTTTTGCACCTTGATCAGGCATTTCATCCTGCTGCTGGATACATTTCAGTCCCTCCATTTACATCATGGATGGCAAGTTTAATCTATTTATTTGGAGGTGGTTTATTTTGGGTTAGGCTGATTCCTGCACTTTTCGGGGCTGCAACTGTTGTATTTGGGTGGTTAATAGTTGAAGAGTTGGGTGGCAAACTTCCGGCAAAAATATTGACTTCCATTCTTCTTGTTTTTTCAGTATATACCCGATTGAATGTTCTATTTCAACCTAATTCGTTTGACATTCTTGCGTGGACCATCATATTCTATTTTTTTATAAAATACCTAAGAAATCACCAGGTAAAATGGCTTTTCTTATTGGCAGTAATAACTGCTTTAGGATTATTTAATAAATACACAATCGTGTTTGTAATTATTGGATTAGCTTTTGGGCTTTTGTTAACCAAACAAAGAAGTGTGTTTTCTGAGAAATCTCTTTATTATGCCATAGGCTTGTCTTTGTTGCTCTTTCTACCCAATATTATTTGGCAAATCACAAATCACTTTCCCGTAATACACCATATGAGGGCTCTAAAAGAAAGCCAGTTAATAAATGTGAATCGGATAGATTTTTTGTTTGACCAGGTTAAGTTTGGCGTAATTGGAATCCCAACTGTAGCTGCATTTTGGGCATTGATATTTTATAAACCATTTAAACCTTATAGGTTTATTATATGGACATTCATTATCGTTATGATATTATTTACAATAAGCCGAGCGAAAAGCTATTACACCTTAGGCTTATATCCGGTTTTATTTGCTTTTGGCAGTGTTTATCTAGAAGTAATATTTAAAAAATGGAGAACTATCTTGATATCATTTCTTGTATTTACGAATATTATTGCCTTTTTCCTCATCGTGAAATATTTAATGCCATTTCAAAATCCATCTGAAATAATAGCAGACAAAGAAGCATATGAGAGAATCGGTCTGCTTCGTTGGGAAGACGGAATTAATCATCCCTTACCTCAAGACTTTGCAGACATGCTCGGTTGGAAGGAGATGGCAGAAAAAGCTCTTGTTGCTTACAAAATGATTCCTGCAGACGAATTGCAAAATACATTGATTTATTGTGATAACTATGGGCAAGCAGGTGCATTGAATTATTACAACAGAAATAAAACACCAGAGGCCTATTCTTTTAATACAGATTACATTTATTGGTTACCCAAGAAAATCAAATTACAAAATATGTTGTTTGTAGGAGAATTACCTAAAAAAGAAGTAATAAATATGTTTGAGGATTATAAACTGGTAGGAGTAGTTGAAAATGAATTTTCAAGAGAAAAAGGGACAGAAATATTTTTATTTCTTGGTGCTAAAAATTCTGCTGCTGAAATGTTTTATAAAATTGCCGAAGAAAGAAAAAAGAATTTTGAAATTTTTTAATAATGCCCATTTGCTCTTTGTTCTGCCATAAAAAAAATATGGCTTTTTTTATTTTGGGATGAATCCTTCAGGACAGTTATATTTGTATTAACTAATCACGGAAACATCAAGAAAACTCAAAAAAAAATATAAATGGACATGGTTATATTTCTTTTTGGTTTTGTTCCAAATCAGAAGTTATTGTATATTTACTCGACCTATTTTATAAGTGGTAATATAAATTATGGCTAGATTGCAATATTAGTTTTTATAAAATAAAGCGCTATGGTGATTTCTAAATTTAATGAACAAACAAAGATTCTTGAATCACATTTTAAAAACAACATCCACTTAAAAGATGTTTTAGATTATATCATAGCTACCAAAGAGAACACTTCTTATCCAAGAACACTGAAAATTTTAACAAATGCTAAACATGCATCATTCAAATTTTCGTTTAATGATTTAAATGCAATCATTTCAGAAAATAATAAATCATTGGAAAAATACGATGCCATTATAGATGCTATAATTATTGATAGCCCAGAAACTGCTGCACTTACTGTATTGTACCAAGAATTAGCAAAAAATAAAAAGTATCATTTTGATGTGTTTTCAACCGAAGAAGCCGCATTGATTTGGTTAGAAACGTTTTAAAATTAAATAAGACTCATATTGTACTACTATCAACCTGCGCTGAATTTATTTCAGTATTTAAACGGTTTTATATCATATCGTTCACTATAATCAAAATCAATTTAAATAGAAATTAAATGACACATAGAAATTTTATATATGGTTTAGTTTTAATTATAGGTACTGTAGCTTTATCATCTTGTAAGTCCAGAACAGATTTAATTGGTTCAATACCAACAATTAATTCAGAGGCTTCACTTAAAAAACCGTATTTGATATTAATTTCCCTTGACGGCTTTCGCTGGGATTATGTTGAGAAATTTAACCCCCCTCATTTAAGTGGTTTTATAAAAAATGGTGTAAAAGCCAAGTCATTAATCCCTTCATTTCCTTCTAAAACATTTCCCAACCATTATACTATTGCAACAGGTATGTACCCTGAAAACCATGGCATATTGGGCAATTCCTTTTACAGTAATAAAAAGAATTTGATATATAATATGGCAAACCGTGAAATGGTAGAGGATGGAACCTTTTATGGAGGATCCCCTATTTGGGTACAGGCAGACAAAGCCGCTATGGTAACGGCCAGTTATTTTTTTGTAGGTTCAGGAACCAGTATTCAAGGTATAAAACCTACTTATTATTATAGGTATGATGGTAGGGTTAAAAATGATGTTCGTGTTGCCCAAGCTTTAAAATGGTTAGAGTTGCCCACAAAAAAAAGGCCACATTTAATTACTATGTATTTTTCCGATATGGATGATATTGGGCATCGTTTTGGTCCCAATAATAATGAAGAATTAAAAAAAACACTGTTTGATTTAGACAAGAATTTGGGTGATTTGTTTAAAGGTGCAGAAGCAACAGGGCTGCCAATAAACATAATTATAGTTTCAGATCATGGTATGTCAACTTTACCAACCACTAACTATATCCCAATAGAGAATATAAAAAATGATAACCTATTTTTAGCAATAAACAATGGGGCAATTGTAAATGTTCATCCTAAAAAAGACGTTCAAATCGACTCTATAATTCAGTATTTAAAACTGAAGGAAAATAATTTTAAAGTTTATAAAACTGAAAATACACCAGGGTTTGAATACAACCCTAAAAATAAGGACTGGGGAGTTATTCAAATTATACCAGATTTCGGGTTTTATTTTAGTAGGTATCAACATATTGAATCTAAAAAAATAGATTCAAGCGCAACAGTTGGGGTGCATGGATATGATCCTAAATATAAAGACATGCATGGTATATTTTATGCCAATGGTCCTGCGTTTAAAAAAGGTTACATTATCCCTTCAGTAAAAAACATTCATATCTATCCATTAATGTGCAAAATATTGGGATTAGAGATTCCAGATGATATTGACGGTAAATTAAACCAACTAGAAAGTGTTCTAATAAATAATGAGTGATAAAGTATAATATGTAAAGGCAGCAGTTAACAATGTAAAATGCAACAACCAAAAGCAATAACCAAGTTATCCATAAATTGAAAGTTAATTTATAAATAGGGCCAGTAATAAACCAAAAAGTTAGTCTATAAAAACCGCTACTGCATTTAAACTATACCAATAATCAGGTTAAGCATCCCCACTAAAAAACTACTTCATATACTTCCCTTTTTTACTGCCGGCATACATTTCATATTTTACCAAACGTCATTGCGAACGCAGTGAAGCAATCTCAGGATAATAACTATAATTTAAAAGATTACTTCGGTCATTCTTCCCTCGCAATGACAGTTATTTAATATACTTCCCTTTTTTACTGCCGGCATACATTTCATATTTTACCAAACGTGCTTCCAGCTTCGCGTTAAATAAATGTATTTTTCTGGATGGTCGCAACCCAACATGTTTCAATGCCTCTAAATTGGAGGTTATAAACCAAGCATCCGTATTTGGGTAATTTTGTTTTAAACAATCACCAATTTGCTTATAAAAACCTTCCATATCAATATCCAATCGTTCGCCGTAGGGCGGATTAAAAACCATGTGCAATTTATCCTCACCCGCTTTTTGGGTCTTAAAGAAATCTTCATGTTTAATCTCAATAAAATCTTCCAATTGGGCATTTTTAACGTTTTCTTTGGCCTTGGCAACTGCACTGGGTGCTTTATCATACCCAATAATTTTATAGTGAAAATCCCTGGTTTTACTCAAAAGGGATTCTTCAATTTTTTCAAACAACTCCACATCCCAATCATTCCAACGTTCAAAAGCGAATTCTTTTCGCATTAAATTGGGCGGGATATTACAAGCTATCATAGCCGCTTCAATTGGGATGGTACCACTGCCACACATGGGGTCCATAAAATCTGATTGGCCATCCCAACCAGATAACATCACCAATCCGGCAGCCAGCACTTCATTGATAGGCGCAATATTGGTAGCTGTTTTATAACCACGTTTATGCAAAGAGTCACCAGATGAATCTAATGATATGGTTGTATTTTTCCTGTCAATATACACATTCACCTTTAAATCTGGGAAACGTAAATCTACATTTGGTCGTTCACCGGTTTGCTCTCTAAACCTGTCAACAATAGCATCTTTGGTTTTTTGAGCAATGTAAAGTGAATTGGTAAACAAATCAGAATGTATAGTAGCATCAATAGCCAAAGTGCCGGTGTTTTTCATATAATCTTCCCATGGCATGGCATGGATTTTATCATACAAATCCTGCTCATTATTAACGGTAAAGGTTTCAATGGGTTTTAAAATTTTTATGGCGGTCCGCAATGCTAAATTAGCCTTATACATAAAGCCCTTGTCCCCCGAGAAACTCACGTTTCTTACCCCTATTTTAACCTCTTGTGCACCAAGTTGTGTCAATTCATGTGCTAACAGCTCTTCAAAGCCAAATAAGGTTTTGGCAACCATTGTAAAAATTTTCTCCATCATTAACGCTTCATAGGTTACAAAAATACTTTATTTTTGCGTTACATTTGGGGTTTATTTAAATTAGGTTAAGGGTTACTCATTGGTTTATATTTTTAAATTAATGAATTCGTGAATGCTAAGCATTTGCCGCGGCATCTTTTTTTCCTTCTGTTAGCAAGCGAACATCTTTCCCAAAGGGAAGCGTTATAAAACCTCTCCTTTGGAGAGATGTCTCAGAGAGACAGAGAGGAAAAAGATATAGTGAAAAGCCTGACCGCAGCAAAGTGCGGGAACCTCCTAAAAAAATTATGACAAAAAAAGAAACGAAATGGTTTTCATCATGGTTTGACACACCATTTTACCACATACTTTATAAGGACAGAGATGATGCTGAAGCACAGTCTTTTATGGATGCGCTTACCCAATATTTAAATATTCCTGAAAACGGCTCTATATTAGATTTGGCATGCGGAAAAGGCCGCCATTCTGTTTATCTGAACACTTTAGGGTTTCATGTTACTGGTGTTGATTTATCTGAAAACAGTATTGATTTTGCAAAACAGTTTGAAAACGATTCATTACGATTTGCCGTGCATGATATGTGCAAACCTTACGGCCAAACCTTTGATGCTATTTTTAATTTATTTACCAGTTTTGGGTATTTTGATGCGGAGGAAGATAACCTGAATACCATTAAAGCCATAAAAGCCGATTTAAACGACTATGGTTTTGGTGTTATTGATTTTATGAATTCAGAATTTGTGATGGATAATTTAATGCCAGAAGAAGTTAAAGTAGTAGATGGCATCACCTTTTTTTTAAAACGTTATGTTGACGATGGTTATATTGTTAAGGAAATTGATTTTGTTCATGAAGGTGAAAATTATAGTTTTAAAGAACGTGTCAAAGCGTTTACTTTAAATGATTTTGAACAATTATTTGCGAAAGCTGGTGTGCATTTACTGGATGTTTTTGGTGACTATAAATTGAATAAATTTAGGGCACAAACTTCTGAACGTTTAGTCATGATTTTTAAATAGTGTGTTATGTTGAATTTTTTACTTCCTGTGTTAAGTGTGCTTTTGGGGTTTTTAATTGTGTTGGTTTTAAAGCCTTCTCAACGTAAAAATTTAAAGCTTTTACTAGCATTTAGTGGTGCTTTTTTACTGTCTATCACCGTTTTTAATTTTTTGCCCGAAGTCTATATTAACAGTAATAAACCGGTTGGATTGTTTATTATGATTGGGATTTTGCTTCAAGTTATTTTGGAGTTTTTCTCAAAAGGCGCTGAACACGGCCATGTACATTTAAATAAAGAAAGCAATGTTTTTCCTTGGTTATTATTTGTAAGTTTAAGTATTCATTCCGTTTTAGAAGGCATTCCTATTGAGGCTCATCATAATTTAATTTATGGCATTATCATACATAAATTGCCCGTTGCCATTATTTTAACTACGTTCTTTTTGGCATCAAGTTTAAGCAAAACTAAAATTGCCTTTTTTCTGATTTTATTTGCGTTAATGACGCCATTGGGAGTTTTGTTATCCATTGAATTTGAAGCGTTTAAAACGTATTATTACGAAATTTCTGCTGTAGTTATTGGAATCTTTTTACATATTTCAACCATTATTTTATTTGAAAGCAGCGAAAATCATAAATTCAATTTAACCAAACTTATCACCATTATTTCAGCTATAGTAATTGCCTATTTTATGTAATGTTCAGTAAAGAAGATTCAAGAAAATTACGCCATGAATTCTGGATCGGTTTTGGGAAATCATTTCCTAGAAAATGGATTTTATATGATACCAAAATAAAAGGATTTAGTTTTAAATTTTATTTTAATAACAAAATCGCCTTGGTTGCTTTGGACTTGGAAGACCACCTTGAAAACCGCATTAAATACTGGGGGAAACTGCCATCGTTACAAAATATCTTAATAACTGAGTATCTTCATGATGCTGTTTTTAACGAAACCTACTTATTAGATAACGAGAAGGAGATTTCTAGAATTTATGTGCAATTAGATAAAAAAGTTTCAATACATAATAAAAACACCTGGCGTGATGTGATGGAGTTTTTTAACGAAAACATGGCCTTATTTGAAGCATTTTTTGAAGATTACAGAGATTTATTTGAAGACTGATCCATTAATGATTTAACCATTTTATAATCATCCATAATATACCCAGAACCAATATCTGTAACCATGGATCCTTTATTTTTAAATCCGAAAGCTTCATAAGCTGCAATGGCATTCATATTGTTTTTATTGACACCAAGCTCTAAGGTATTGCAAGTCATATCTTTCGCTTTTTTCTGTATAAATAACAAGGTTTCTTTTCCAATTTTTTTGCCTCTCATTTCTTTAGAAATATAAATTTTGCTGATAAATAATTTTTTCTTTTGCTTTTGAATAGAAAGGTACCCTACAAGTTGATTGTCATAAAATATCATAAAATACTGATAACCATTTATATATTGAGTGTACATGGTTTCAGTTGATTGAAATTTTTTAATCATGTACTCTACCTGATCAATTCCAATAATGGGTGTATAATGTTCTCTCCATATAACATCTGCCAATTTAGCTATTTGGTTAAATTGTTGTTTTGTTTCGGCGGGTATAAAGAGGGTCATAAGTTTAAAAGGCATTAAATAACATAAAAGAAAATCATAAAAAAATGAAACATAGCACCCGCCAACACAAATAGGTGCCAAATAACGTGATGATAAGGTATTCTGTGAATAACATAAAATACGATGCCTATGGTATAAGCAATCCCACCGGCAAATAGCAATAAAACACCATTCCCTATACTATTAGAGAGGTTAGTGAAATCGAATATGATTAACCAACCCATCACTAAATATAAAAGCGTTGAAAAGATTTCAAACCTGCCTGTAAAAAACACTTTTAAAAATACCCCAAAAACGGCTATTCCCCAAACCACCCAAAATAAAGGCCACCCTAAGCTAGTATTTAAAGAAATTAGTAAAACTGGTGTATAGGTACCTGCAATGAGCAAGTAAATACTAATATGATCTATAATTCTGAAAAAATGTTTATGCTGTTCATTCCTAACAGAGTGATATAAAGTGGAAGCTGAAAATAAGATGATGATAGAAAGTCCGTAAATTATGACACTAAACAGACTCCATTCGGTTTTATGAGTTTCAAAAACAATAAGTAAAACCAGAGCAGCGATACCTAAAAAAACACCAATGGCATGCGTACCAGCATTAAGTTTTTCTTCAGTATATGATTGTGTTTTCATTATGGCTTTTTAAGGTTTCTTTTCATTCATCCATTTTTCATTTAAATCTAAAAAATCAAATTCTTGAGCAGCTTTTTGACGCTGTAATATTCCACTCATAAAATTGCGTTGTAAAATATCTTCAATTAAATAATCTTCTTTAACATTCACGGGGTCATAACCTTGTTTTAAAGACAAATCAAACATACTCGCTGTTGTGTTATACCAAAAGGCACTCCAGCCGCTACGTAATTCTTTTACCAGGTTAAATGTAGTTTCCCCCGTTTGCCTATGAACCAGTTTAATTAAAATTTGCCCTTCTGTACGGGATAGTTTTTTTAATTTATCAGAAAACTCGCCTTCTATATATTTCTGAATCATTTTGGTATAGCGCCTCTTTTCACGTTTACTGCTCATTCTTTCCAATCTACTATTTAAAGAGTCTAATCGGTCAGCAGCCAATTTAGCATATGGGTACACTTTTATGGTTTTTCTTCTTAAAATTAAATAGCGCATTTGATCTTCCTTGCTATTAAATTTTAACCGGTTAAGCACGTAAACTTCATCAAGATCTATGGTTTCTTTGGGAATAGTGTCTCCTTCAACAAGATAATACATATGTTCTATTGAATCTTGCTCAATAGGTCTCACTTGTGAAACCACAAAAAAAGGAAATAATAAGATGATGCAGGGCCAATAATTCATTTAAAAATATGAAAATATTAATTATTCAAAATTAATAATTTACCAGCTTTAACAACCCGAAAATGAAATTATTATTGTTTTATTTATTATCTTAAATCTTTAAAAAAAAACGTAAAAAAAAGAGGCTGCCTAAAAAGGCGTCATCCGCGAATGAAATGAAGCAATCTGTAAATTACAAGTTGTTGATTCACTGATTACTTCGAAATAAAAATTTCTCGTAATGACGGTTAATATATGCTTTTTGAACCGCCTCTTTTGTAACAATATAGTTTTATACTAAGTTATAATTCCCGTCTGTTATCATTGGAGTTTGTATCTATCAACTTATTATAAGGGTCTACCCCTACTTCAGTTGGTTTTTCATCAACAATGATGGTTATTTTATTATTGATAGCTGAAATTTTATGTTTCTTTAGATACAGTTCCTTTTCTTTCTTTTTACCATCAACCTCTTCTTTTAAAAAAACGCCAATATCAATATAATCATCAAGAGGTACAGATAATTCAGGTTTAGTCATCTTTTCTGTTTGATACGTTAAAGTATCGCCAACTTTTAAACCATAATATTTTCTACCCATTTCATTATTTCTGTACTTACTTACATTAAATTCAATATCTACTTGATACTTTCCATTATCCAATTTCTTTGAAGTTACATCCACAATTCTATTGTTATATAGCGTGATGGTTTCAAACATATCATGTATGACATACTGCAAACTATCAGGCGTTGCTTTTTTAATGAAATCAACCATTTCAATGGATGTTGTATAAGGTGGCGCTTGGAATTTTACTTTTTCAACATATTGCTTTAAGGCATTATTTAAATTTTCTTCTCCTATATAATCACTTAACGCATAAAACACTAAAGACCCTTTTTGATAACGTATATAGCCTTGTCCGTCATTATACATCAATGGTTTTTCACGTTTGGTTTCAAAAGCTCTTTGTGTTAAATAATCATCTAAGGCTTTCTTTAAAAACTTGCGCATTTTACTTTTTCCCTGTTGATGTTCCAGCACTTTTAAAGCCACATATTCTGAAAGACTTTCAGATAGCATGGTAGCTCCTAAAACATCCGCACCAATGACCTGATGTACCCACCATTGATGCGCCACTTCATGAGCCGTAATAGCAAAAGGGTAATCAACACCACCCTCATCAGAATCATCAACATCTGCAATAAAGCCTACACCTTCTGAAAATGGAATGGTATTTGGAAACGATTGTGCAAAGCTTCCTCCTGTTCTGGGAAACTCAACAATTCGTAATTGTTTATGTTGATACGGACTGAAATTTTGAGAATTGTAATCCAATGAGGCTTTCATACCAGCCAACATTCGGTCTAAATTATATTCATGTCCTTTTTGATAGTAGATCTCTAAATTAACATCATGCCACTTGTCCTTTTTAACTTGATATCTAGCAGAATTAAAGGCATAAAAATTTAAAATCTTGCTATCCATTTTATAATGAAAATAGCGTCTGTTATCATTTGTCCATTCTTTTTGTAAATAACCTGGTGCTATAGCAATTTGATCTGATGACGTACTTACCGTTGCTTCAAAATCAATCCAATCAGAATCTTTAGATATATAGGTGTCTCCCAATGAGGTTGAATCTGATGGCTCCGGTTTTAAATCATTTTCCGGTAAATCATATTTTTTCCTGACTTCATTATCCTGTAATTCTGCACTACTGTTGTAACCTAATGACGGAAACATTTGAGCGCTATTTATAAACGTGCCATTTGCTAAAACCGGAGAATTATTTTTCCGCAACAAAGTGTTGGGCTTATTATGCACAGCAAATTGCAATTCCAAAGAATCTCCCGGCTGTAAAGCCTCTTTTAATTTATAAATATCAAAATTATAAACCGTATCCTTTGACACCAAATCATTGGCTTTATTAAACTTAAAAGTACTTGGATAATCATTATAATTCAATAAAATACTATCAATGGCAACCTTTGTTTTGTTAACCATAATATAGGTTCCATCCGCTTCAAAATTTAATTCATCGGGAAAAATATTGACATTACAATTAACCGCAACAATTCTGGGTTGTTTAAAGTTTTGATATTTTTTATAAGTTTTCTCCCAATTAACTGACTTTTTCTCCTGTTCTTTAGATGAGGTTCTAACATTGACAATATTATCTTCATAATATATGGTGGAACCTAAACTCAAAAATGCCACTAAACTAAGTACAAAACCTATTAAAATAGGGCCATGAAACCGGGATTTTGCAATTTTCAACCGTTCTTTAAATGATTGTGGCAATCCCCGAACCCAAAATAAAGCTGAAAGGCATAATAATACCAAGCCACCCAAAAACCAATATAATCTATAAATCAAATAAGGTGAAAGGGAAGCCCCGTAACCATTCATATCTGAATATTGAAACCCTGGCCCTTGGTTGTATTTAAAAATATCTTGTTCAATCCCTGCAAAGGACAAAAAAGGAATGCCAATGGAGATTAAAAGCAAAACAAATAGTCCTAAATATGGGTTGCCAATTAATGTTTGAATGAACAAGGATAATAATGCCCAAATTACAAATCCGATAAAATTCAACACATACAATTCATATAAATAATGCCCAATTTCAAAATTATAATAACCGTTATAAATTTGAATGGTCATACCTCCTATCATGATAACCAACAACATGATCACCTGCATTTTTAATAAGGCAATAAGTTTTGACATGAGGAGCGTCCAATTGGGTATTGGAGTTACATCAACCAAATGATTCATATTAGCTATTTTACCTCTGTGCACCAGCATACCAGCATACAAAAAGGTAAGAATATTAACAAATAATGAGAAAAAGTTTCCTGGAATTAACAGCATTTGCCATGTTACGGGATAGGTTTTGGTTCCGAATATTTGACCTAAAGTGGTCGCCGAAATTAAAATAAAAATCAATCCGACTAATACAATACTAATAAAAGGCCAGCTTTTAACAATGTATTTTAAATCTAAATTTGATAATTTCCAGGTGATTTTTAAATTCTGAATAAATGAAAAATTAAAATCAACTTTTGGTAAATTAATTCTTGTAATACCTCCAAAATTGCTTTTGGTTGAGCGTTCTCCTTTTTGCTTTTTGAATGAAAAGGAGATAGCATTCTGGCTAAATGTAAAAAACCTAAATACCAATCCAAAAATAACTGCAGCAATCCCCAACCATATTAATCTATTATAAATAACAATGCCTTTAAAAGGAAGCATCATTTCATTCTGCTCAGAAACCGTCCAGTAACGTGTGTAATAATTAGCGGCTTGTTCACCAAAAGGGTCTAAAAGTGATGATATGAGTCTGTTTTCCGGGTCCGCTAATAAATTAGCGACAATACCTTGAACAAGCAATATTAAAACAACGGTTATAAACCCTGCTGCTATGTTTCTTGTAAAAGTAACTACCGCAAAAACAATGGCTCCAAACAATAATACATTTGGAAGAATGTACACCAAATAAGCTTGTACATAGGCCATAAGCATAAAAGGACCAACAATATCTTGATTAGTCCCGGGCAATCTGAAACCAATGTAAATCCCAATACCAATCACCAAAACTATGATGGTTACAACGGTGATTCCTGAAAGAAATTTGGCAAATAAATAATTGGCTTTTGAAAACGGGTATGAATACAAAATAGTATGCATTTCACTATTATAATCCCTGTAAATAGAAAGTCCTATAATGGATGGAAACAAAAAGAAAATTAAGGTTGTTAAACCATTAAACAAGCCAATAACGCCCATAGGAGAGTTTACTATTCTTGAAGAACCTGTGGTTACCGTTATAAAATCGAAAATCCCAGCGGCACTGGCCGACATAAATAATGACAATATTAAAAATATGGCCGTGTAAATATAAAAGGCTGGTTTTTTAAGCCAATACTTTAATTCGTGCTTATATATTGTTGAAAACATGTAAATTTTTTAATGTTAGAAAATACGACTAGATTTAAGCAAGAACAGGTTCTTCCTTTAAAGCAATAAAATACACATCATCTAATTGCGGATTTGCTTCTTTAAAATCATCAGCGGGTTTATCAAACGCGTGCACACGAATGTTTAAAGTGTTATCTTGATTATAGTTTGATGACAGTACTTTGTAAGTAGCTTCCATGTTTTCCAATTCCTCTCGCTGAATTATTTTTGTCCAGATTTGTCCTTTAATTTCTTCAGTAGCCTTAATTGGTGTACTATGTTTTAAAATTTGTCCACCATTTAAAATGGCCATTTCATGACATAATTCTTTCACATCATCAACAATATGGGTAGAAAAAATAACGGTACAATTGGTACCAACCTCACGCAGAACATTTAAAAACCGATTTCGTTCAGCAGGATCCAATCCAGCAGTAGGCTCATCAACAATAATTAATTTTGGGTTGTTCAATAACAGTTGAGCAATACCAAAACGCTGTTTCATACCACCTGAATATCCAGCAACTTCTTTTTTACTAACATCATACAGATTGGTAATTTCCAAAACTTCCCTTACCAATTTTTGTCTATCACTTTTAGATTTAACACCTTTAAGTGTTGCAAAATAATCCAATAAATCTTCAGCTGACATTTTTGGATACACACCAAAAGATTGTGGTAAATACCCTAAAACTTTTCGTAATGCCATATTGTCTTCAAGCACATCAATATCTCCAAAAGTTATAGAGCCTGAATCCGGGCTTTGTAAAGTAGCAATGGTTCTCATTAATGTAGACTTTCCCGCACCATTAGGCCCCAGAAGTCCAAACATGCCTGCCCCAATTTCTAAGTTTAAATTATCAATGGCCTTTACACCATTTTTGTATGTTTTGGTTAAATTTTTAATAATTAGCTTCATGCTTTTTGTTTTAAGAAATATTGGTTATTGGTTAATAGGTGTGAAAATAGTTAATTTTGTTACAAAATATTAAATTTCCAAGGCCAAAAACTAAATAAATCATGTTACTTTTACAAAAAATACATTCTTGACCTGTTATATAAAAAGTTTAAGAATTTTATAAGTAAAAACTCATATATTCCTGTTTAGGTTTTAATTAATACATAAAGTTTATGCCAACAAAATCAATTTTAAACAAAAAATCAATGGCTTTTTTAGAAGCCTATTTAAATAATGCAGCTCCTACCGGTTATGAATGGAACGGACAAAAATTATGGATGAATTATTTAAAACCTTATGTAGATGAGTTTATAACCGATACGTATGGAACGGCGGTAGGCATTATAAACCCGAAAGCAAAATATAAAGTAGTTATTGAAGGTCATGCTGATGAAATTTCATGGTATGTGAATTATATTTCTGATGAAGGATTGATTTATGTTATTAGAAATGGTGGTAGTGACCATCAAATTGCACCTAGTAAAATAGTAAATATCCACACTAAAAATGGCATCGTAAAAGGGGTTTTTGGTTGGCCGGCAATTCACACCAGAGACAAAGGAAAAGAAGAACCTCCTAAACCTGAAAATATTTTTATTGATTGCGGTTGTAAAACCAAGACTGATGTTGAAAAATTAGGCGTTCATGTAGGATGCGTCATTACGTATCCTGATGAATTTCATATTTTAAATAAAAATAAATTTGTTTGTCGTGCGCTTGATAACAGAATGGGAGGCTTTATGATTGCTGAAGTTGCCAGATTACTTCACGAAAACAAAAAAACATTGCCTTTTGGTTTATATGTTGTAAACTCAGTACAAGAAGAAATAGGATTACGAGGAGCCGAAATGATTACCCAAAAAATAAAGCCAAATGTTGCTATTGTTACAGACGTAACGCATGATACCACGACGCCTATGATTGAAAAGAAAACGCAAGGCGATTTAGCACTAGGAAAAGGGCCGGTTATAGCCTATGCACCAGCGGTTCAACAAAAACTACGTGATCTTATAACAGAAACTGCTGATGCCCATAAAATACCGTTTCAGCGCAATGCGTTATCACGGGCAACAGGAACAGATACTGATGCTTTTGCTTATAGCAATGGCGGTGTTGCTTCATCTCTAATTTCTTTGCCATTACGTTATATGCATACAACCGTGGAAATGGTTCATAGAGATGATGTTGAAAATGTCATTAAATTAATTTACGAAACACTTTTAAATTTAAAAGACGGCGAAACATTTAGTTATTTTAAATAAAATATAAATTGAATCGTCATTGCGAAACATTTAGGTTGTGGCAATCTATTTAATTTTAAGCAGATTACCACGTCGTTTCACTCCTCGTAATGACATTTATTATTCATAATGGATGAATATATAGATATAGTAACTGAAGACGGAAAACTCACAGGTAGAAAAACCTTAAAATCTGACATACATTCAAAGGGATATTTTCATAATACTGCCCATGTTTGGCTTTACACTAAAAAAGGTGAGATATTATTGGCACAACGCGCTACTTCAAAATCTATTTGCCCATTGCTTTGGGACGTGTCTGTTGCTGGTCATGTTGATGCTGGTGAATTAATTATTCAAGCTGCCATACGCGAAGTTAAAGAAGAAATAAACTTAGATTTAATAGAAAATGATTTACAAAAAATAGGCGTTTTTGAATGCCTTCAATCGTATCCAAACGGCATTATTGATAATGAATTTCATCACACCTTTATTTCAGAATTAAAAGTTCCACTAGCAAATCTTATCCCGCAAAAAAGTGAGGTTGAAGCTTTAAAATTAGTTTCTCTTGATGAATTTAAAAACATTTTATTGCATATAGGTGAAAACAATCATCTGGTTGCCTCCAATAAATCGTACTATGAGTTTGTTTTAAAAACCATTATGGAACAGGTAAAATAATTTATCAAAGTTTATTTCAACAATAAATATTGAACAATTTAGATCCTGAATATAGTTATGTAAATTGTGACTGAAATCGATGTTTTAGTTATAACTGAATCCTACTCGAAATAAGACGATTATGACACCAATAAGATAAATTATTGTGAATATTATTTTATTATACTTTGCTAACCAATTTGGTAAAAAAATATCAAAATTATCTTTTTTTGAATCGGAGTATTTTCTTGCCATAAGTGTCAACGGGCAGAACATTTTAAAAATAACTAAAACAATGCCTTCTACAATAACCAAACCTATAGCAATCCAAGTATAAAAATTTATTTTATTGAAAATCCCTGAATACAAAATATAAAAAATCACAATAACGAAGAATAACCAAATCAAAGTATGTACACTCTTTATAGCTAATAATTTTTCGGATGGATTCATTTTTTTACTTTTTAAATGATGTACAAAGTTGATGAATATGGTGGTTTTGATGCTCAAATGCAACTAATTTCCAATGTTTAAATTTGTTAATTTACTGAAAATTCAAATTTATTGAATTTATCAAGTATTTCCCTGTGTTGTTATGTGCCTTTTTATTCAAATATCCTATTCTTAAATAGTGCTTTCATTTTTTCAAAATCCTGTTTGGGCTTTCTGCAAATATAAATCTGCTGATATAGTTCTTCTTCATTATCGGCAAACGGATTATAAATGGTTTTAATCAGAGTGACTTCATTAAAGTAAGATTTAAAAAAATCTCCAACCTGATAACTCAACCCAATAACAATATTCGGCATTTTTCCTTTTGGTGTCCAACTGTAAAAACTCCCGTGATAGGAAAAAGCTTTAGGAAGATTGTAAACTTCTCCAAATAAATTTACGGCACCGGCCTGTGCATAATGTTTACCCCAAATTAAACAATCTTGTTTTTCATTATTAGGCAAACTATCATATACTGATTTTAATTCTTTTATTGTTGTTGACCATTTATTTTGTGTGTAATATTCATCATATTTCACTCCATATTTACCGCCTTTAATATCCTTTATTTCGTGAGGATATACCTTGTCAAGGTAACGACCAAAACTATAAACTGGCATTCCGAAAGGGATTAATACAGAGCCTAAAATCAGTAAAGCAGCAATAGGATATATTGTCCATTTTCTTTTAACCATAACGATTTGTTCCCAAAATATGGCTCCAAAAGGAAGTATTGTTAATATGATGGGAAAGAAATAATAAGACTTGCCATTTTTGAATAATAGCAATAAAAAGGACAAACCAATTGCCATTGACAGTATGCCAACTTCATTTCTGTTTTTTGACCTGATTATCTCGACTAACGTCAAATTTTGTTATTGATATTCAGTTAATTATGTTTTTGTCAAATCTATCAATTTTCACCAACATTTAGACTCCTTTTTCTCGTTAGCTCGAGGAATTAATCGGATTCTGATGTGGGGAATTAATGCCAACGGTTTTGTATTAAGATTTGTGTGACTGAGAAATCGGAGATTTTTCCACCGTAGCAAATTGTTTGTTGAATGTTTGTCGGTTCGTTATTTAGTTTAAATGTAAGCATAAATTTTATGAGGTGTTGGCAAACGTTTTCTTACTTTTCTTTTATTCCTTTGATGGTAACATCCAATCCGTAAGTAGTTAAATGCATATTTATCTCATCTCCATCAAAACTAAATGTAAATATTTGTTTTGTTGGATCCCCAATTATATGATGTTCAATCGTAAATTCATTGCTATTCCAATATCCTTTGCAAGCTATCTTATCTCCACCGGGATTCACACCCATCGAATATCCAATATCATTGATTAAATAATTACCATTTAATCCTACTTTTAAATTTACAGGATGTCCACCAATATTATATTCCCAGATACATGTACTATCAGAAAAAATAAATGAAGTTGATTGGAAGCCTATATCATTTTTATCTAAGATATAATTCTTAGAAGAAATAGCTCTGGCAATTTTTGGCATTTGCTCGAAGGCAATTTTTGGATTTTCTAATTCTTTTACTCTATTAGTCAATTTCTCTAAAATCAATGGTTTTGCAGGAATGGGTGCATTACTTATTACGGCTGAATAAATATAGTTTTCTAAAAATTGACGCATAAATTTAGCATAGAGGTTAATATCATCGAACCCGTCAGCAGCTGTAATCACAATTACTAAATCCAAATCAGGGTTAACTATAATGTATTGCCCCCCTGAACCCCATGCCATATAGCCTTTTTCCTGAATCCACCACCAATAACCATAATTTAATCCTTCAGCATAAGCAACCTCAACAGGGATATTCACTTTCTTTGTTGTAGATTCTTTAACCCATTCGTTCGGCACTATCTGTTTTTCATTCCATTGTCCATTTCTTAAATATAAGTATCCAAATTTTGCCATATCACGAGGAGTTAAAAAAATATCAGATCCACCATGATATATTCCGTCATTGCTTTTTGTCCATTGGTAATTCGTGATACCAAGTGGTTTAAAAAGCCATTTATCTGCAAATTTCTCTGTGCTTACTCCAGTAGCTTTTGTCAATATTGCAGACATCATATGCGTCATCGCTGTGTTGTATTCAAATATTTCACCCGGTGTGTCACGCATAGGTGTTTTATTCCAACTCTCCAGGTCAAAAGGTGATGGACCAGCATCTTCCATCCAATCAAGTCCTCCGGTCATCGTTAATAAATCATGTAACGAAATAGTTTGTTTTAAGGAATCTATAACATATTCAGGGTAAAATTCTGAAACTTTCTGATCCAAACTATTCAGGTATTTTTTATCTAATGCAATTCCAACCAATGCAGATATTATACTCTTCGAAGCTGATTTTATATTGTGGGTGGTGTTTTTATTGTAAGGAGTCCAATATGCTTCTGTTATTAAATATCCGTTTCTAACTACTAGTATGCTATGAAAATCTAATGTTGGAGTGGACTGAATGGATTCGAACATCTTTAACAGTTTTTCCGAATCTACACCTTGTTCTTCTGGTGTTGAAACTTTCCAATTTTCGTTCGGATCATCTGAAACTTTGGTTTTACTGTTTTGAGAGTACGAAATGCACAGACCAAAAAAAATAAGGCACAATAATAAAGTTGAAAGTTTTGTCATAATATTAAATAATTAAGTCATATTTAATGCCAACGTGATTGTGTATGATTTGCGTAGTTATTAATCGTTTAGTCAATTAGTTCTTATAAAATCTCTACGCAGCATATCTGGCGTGCTTATGGTGGAAATATTTTTTCACTTGCGGTTTGTCCTTTTTTCTTTTGTTCATGAAATTGCTGATGTT